>WNFF01000118.1_pt1 | contig 132376 bp, 113 predicted proteins | sample 5400441 | NCBI WGS metagenome assembly WNFF01 (sample SAMN13153345, study PRJNA577476) | soil metagenome | isolation source: 120 cm saprolite under Douglas fir tree site 2 hole 3 replicate 1 | place: USA:California | collected 2015-04-18 | reverse complement strand
GATCCACAGCGAGCGCCGCGGCGTCGAGATGCAGAACTCGTCCCGCTGCGCGGAGATCGAACGGCGCTTTCCCGGACTGCTGCCGGCCATCCTCGCGGCGCACGCCGCGCAGCAGAAGACCGCCTTGCGGCCGGCGCACGCGGGCAGGCGCAAACCCGCGCCTCGGTCGACGTAGTCCCCGGAATAATGTCGAGCGCGCCAGCGAGATCTACTCGGCTTTTTCGAGTCTCCGAGCGAGCTCAACAGAACAACGGTCTCAACAGGATAGTGTAAAAGCGCGCGATGCCGCCTCCTGCGCCGGTGCTGGGCGCCCACGTCCGCAAGAGCCTGGAGATCGCCGCGGCGAGGCCCGCCTTCGCGCTCGGGCTGCGCGCGGCGACCGCGACCATCGCGCCGCTGGTGATCGGCGATGCCTTGCACCAGCCCCTGTTCGGCTGGATGGCGCTCGGGGGCTGGCTTTGCGCGATCGCCGACCCCGGCGGGCCGCATCTCTTGCGAGCGCGGACGATGGCTGCCTTCGCGGCCGCGGCCGCGCTGGTGACCGGGCTGGGGACCGTCGCGTCGACCAGTCCCTCTCTTTCCGTCGCGGTGCTCTTCGCCGGCGCGGTGGCCGCGTCGCTGGCCCGAGTGGGCGGAGAGGCTGCGGGCACGGTGGGCACCATGGCGCTGATCCTGCTGTGCATCGCGCTCGGCTCCCCCGCTCCGCCCGAGTTGGCAATGCCGCGCGTCACCATGGCGCTGGGCGGCTGCGCGATCTCCACCGCGCTCGCGCTCCTCCTCTGGCCGGTGCACGCGTACCGGCCCGCTCGGCTGGCGATCGCGAGCTGCTACCGCGAGCTCGCCGCGCTCGCCGCGAGCATCGCCGAGCCGTCCGACGACCGCGAGCGCGCCTGGTCGGACCTCGTCCTCCAGCAGCCGCCTCGGGTGCGCGCCGAGCTGGAGCGCGCGCGGGTCGCGCTCGGCGCCGTGCGCCGCCGGCGCAGCGCCGACAGCGCGCGCGGGCAGCGCTTGGTGGTGCTCTTCGAGACGGCCGACGTGTTGCTCCACGACTTGATCATGGCCGGCGAGGCGCTCGCCGCGGTGCGTTCCCCGGACGCGAGCTGGTTGCGCTCCGTCGCGGCGGCGCTGCAAGGGATCGCCGACGCCATCGAGGACAGGGCCAGTCCGCCAGGCCTCTCCCTGCCGGAGCCCCTGCCCGGCGCACCGCCCGAGGTCGAGCATGCCCGCGCGCGCCTGATCGTCACCCTCGAGCTGGCGATCCGCGTCGCCGGGGCGCTGCGCACCGGCGCTCCCCTCGAGGAGGACGTCGCGACCCGGGAGACGGACGTGCCCCGCACCACGGTGCGCGCCGCGCTGGCGCCGGATTCCGCGCTGCTCCGCCACGCCGCCCGGATGGCGGTCACGGTCTCGATCGGTGCCGCCACCGCCGCCTGGCTGGGGGTGACACGCGCTTCCTGGGTGACCGTGGCGGTGGTGATCGTCCTGCAGCCCGATACGGGCGGCACCGTCCGGCGCGCGGTGCAGCGAGTCCTCGGCACGGTCGTTGGGGCCGGCGCGGCCGCGCTGCTGCTGCCCGCCCTGCGCAGTCCGACGCTCATCGGCATCGTCCTCTTCCCCCTCTCCGCGCTCGCGCTCGCGCTGCGGCCGCTCAACTACGGCCTCTTCACCTTGCTCGTCACGCCCGTGTTCTTGCTCATGGCCGAGGTGCTGAGCGGCGACTGGCACCTCGCCACCGCCCGCATCGAGAGCACGCTGATCGGCGGCGGCCTCGCCTTCGCCGCGCAGCTGCTCTGGCCCAGCCGGGAGCGCGATCAACTCCCTCAGCGCCTGGCCGCCCTCTTTCACCGGCTGCGCGAGTACCTCGACGCGGTGCTGGCCGATCCCCGTTCCGAGCCGGCCGCGCGCCGCTCCTTCGGCCTGGCGGCGGCGAACGCCGACGCCTCCTTCCAGCGCCACCTCGGCGAGGTGGGCGAGCCGGCGGAACGGATCTCCGACTACATGACGCTGCTCACCTACGCGCGGCGCTTGCGAAACTCCATCGCCATGGCCCTGCACTCTCCGCACGGCGTCGATCTGCGGGCGCTGCGTCCGGCGCTGGACTCGGCCCTGGAGGATCTCGGCGCGGCGGCGCGCGACCAGCGCCCGCCTCGCCCGCAGCCGCGCATCGACGACGAGACGCCCGCCGGCGTCCGCCTCTCCCGCCAGCTCGGCGTGCTGCATTCCGCGGTCGAGCGGCTTGCGGCCCCCGAACGGGCGGACGAGGGGGTGAAGGTTTGATGCTCGGAGCTAGTTCAAGGAGACGCCGGCCTGCTTCCGCTCGGTCTCGCCTCCCCACGCGCCGGCCGCGCGAAGACCCCGGCGCGCCACTGCCACGCGAGCAGGGCGGCGCCGGCGATCTCACCGGCGAGCACGTAGGCGTTCTCCAGCGAGGCGAGGTGCTCGAGCGCGCTCTGGAACGGCGACACCGGAAAGCGCGGCCCGAGGAAGGGAAAGAGGATGGCGCTCAGAGTCCCCGGACGCGGGTGGGTGCCCAGCGCGGGGAAGAACAGGCCGAGCATGTCGCCCAGCTCGTCGAGCGCGAGATGGGTGAGCATGCCCAGAGCGAGCGGCATGCCGGCGCGCCTGGGGGCCAGGAGCCAGAGCACGATGATCAGGAGCAGCGTGTGTCCGAAGGTCCGCGTCCCGCTGATCAAGCCCAGCTCCGCGCCCTGCCGGCCGGTGGTGAGCGCCAGCGCGTAGTACAGGGGCTTGTCGATCAGGTCCGGCAGCAGGGTCCCCAGGAGCAACCACCCGAGCTGATCCGCGCGGACCCGGCGAGCGGCGACCCAGCTGCCGATGCCGAGATGGCCGAGGAGGAACATCGCCGATCAAGGCTCTCCGGGCGGCAACGCGACGGTGAAGGTGGCGCCCTGCCCGGGCACGCTTTCCACGGAGATCCGGCCGCCGTGCGCGGCAGCGATCTGCTGGGCGATGTAGAGGCCCAGCCCGAGCCCACCGTACGAGCTGGCGGAGGCAGCCCGCTCGAACCGGCCGAAGATGCGCTCCACGTCCGCCGCGGCGATGCCGATACCGCGGTCGCGCACCGCCAGCAGGGCAATCCCCTCCTTCAGCCCCACGGACACCTCGATCGGCTTGCCCTGGCCGTACTTGATCGCATTGGCGAGCAAGTTGGTGGCTACCTGTTCCAGGCGCGCCCGGTCCCAGTGGCCCGGAGCGCTTTCCGTCTGCAGCCCGATGCGGGACCGGCTGGCTCCGGCGTACCGCTCCACGACCTCGCGCGCGAGGTCGGCCAGGTCGAGGCGCTCGCGGTGCAAGGTGAGCTTTCCGGCGGTGATGCGCGAAACGTCGAGGAGATCGCTGACCAGGCGCCCCAGGCGCTCGGTCTGGCGCTCCAGCGTGTCGAGGCTCCCGGCCAGCTTGTCGCGCGCGAGCGCCCCTCCGTTGGTGAGCAGCCGGCGGAGGATCTGCACTTGCAGCCGCAGCGGCGTCAGCGGCGTGCGCAGCTCGTGCGAGGCGATGGAGAGGAAGTCGTCGCGCGCGCGCACCGCCTCCTGCTCGCGCTTGTAGAGCGCCGCGTTGTCCTGCGCCGCCGCCACTCGCTCGGCCAGCTCCTCGGCGGTGCGCACGTCGGAGGCATCGTACTGGCGGCCGGAGCTGGCCGTGGTGACCAGGGTCAGCGCCCCCAGCACCTGCCCGCGTGCGCAGAGCGGCGCCGCGATGTAGCTGCCTTCCCACTGGGTCTTGCCGCTGCGCAGGACCGCGGCTACTCCATGCGCGGCGACGGGATCCACCGCATGCCGCGCGGTGGATTCGCCGGCATCGCGCCGATCCCCCGCATCCAGACCGGCCAGTGCGAGCAACTTGATGGAGCCGTCCGGCTGACGCAGATGCACCGCGCAGAAGTCGGCGAGCCGAGGGACGACGAGCCGCGCGATCTCGGCCAGCGTGGCGTCCGCCTCCAGGCTGGATCCCAGCACGCGGCCGGCGTCGGAGAGCAGCTGAGCGGAGAGCGCGGCCCGCCGGCTCTCGGTGACGTCCTGCATGACGTTGATCACCAGCGTCGCCTTGCCCGAAGGGCCTTGCACCGGCATCGACCGCACCAGGATCCTGCGGTCGTCGTCCGCCCCTTTCCGCCGGACGCGCAGCAAGGCCTCGGAACACGAACCCGTGCGCAGAGCGAGGCGGCTGGGAAGACGCTCGGTAGGAAACGGACCGCCCGCCTCGTCCCGCACGTCGAACCTCTCCACCAACGCGCCGACCCCCGCGGCGAGCATCTCCGCCCCCGAGGCGAATCCGCTCATGCGGGCCGCCTCGTCGTTGGCGAAGACCAGGCGTCCGATCGCGTCCTGCGCGGTGATCCCCTCGCTGACGCTGCCCAGGATGACGTCGAGCTGATCTCGCGAGGCGCGCACCTCCTCGTCCGCACGCTTGTGCTCGGTGAGATCGATGCACGTGCCCAGCCACTCCAGCACGGTGCCGTCGTCGTCCAGCACGGGCACGCCGCGCGAAAGCACCTCCGCGTAGGATCCGTCGGCGCGGCGCAACCGGAATTCGACGTCATACGGCAACTTGTTTGGACCTGCCTGCCAGGCGCGCTGAGCGCGCTCGCGGTCCTCCGGATGGACCGCCTCCAAGAAGCCGCGTTCGACCAGCTCATCCGCGGATTGGCCGGTGAAGGCTCGCCACGACGGAGAGTCCTCCATGACCTCCCCGCGCGGACCCATGCTGAAGACCACCTGGCCGGTGGCCTCGACCAGCGACCTGTACCGCCGCTCCAGGCGTCGCTCGGCGGCGATCTGGGCGCGCTCGTGCTCGAGGGTCCGGAGCAGCTGCTGCTCCAGGTCCTCGGCACGCTCGCGCAGCTCGAGGATGGTGCGGACCTTGGTACGCAGCGCCTCCGGCTCGACGGGCCGCACGATGTAGTCGGCGGCCCCGTACTCGGATGCGAGGCGGGCGCCCTCCGGCCGGCTGGCGGCGGTCACGAAGAGGATGGGGATCTCCCGGGTGCGCGGGCGCGAGCGGATCAGGTTGGCGGTCTCGAAGCCGTCGCTCCCCGGCATGTTGACGTCGAGCAGGATCAGCGCGCAGTCCTCTTCGGAAAGGAGGAACTTCAGCGCCTCGGTGCCCGAGCTGGCCTTGACCACCCGGTGCTCGAGCGGCTCGAGAGCGGCCTCCATGGCCGTCAGGTTGGGGGCATAGTCGTCGATCAGCAGGATGGTCGGGGGCTGGCGATTCTGCACGGGCCGATACTTCCTCGGGAATGGCGCTGCGGTCCACAGCGAGGCGCCTGAAGGGACGACCAGCGGACGATCGGGTCAGAGGAACAATGTACCGGTGATCTGCACCGACAACGGGTTCCCCGGCGTGAAGTGTACATCCTGCACGGGATGCTGCTCGGGCACGAATCCCGGTCGCAGGTCCGCGCCGCTCGTCACCTGCGACACGTTCCCGAACTGCGCCTCCCGGTAGACCGCGTTGGTGAGGTTCTCGGCGGAGAGCGTCACGCTCCAGCGGCGCGTCACGTAGGCAACCGCCGCGTCGAGCACCGTGTATCCCTCCGCCACCAGGAAACACCGCAGTCCTTGCGGGGTGCTCGCGTCGAGGGCCGGCGTGCAGGGAGAGACGCGCGGGCCGGCGGGATTCGACGGGTCGAGGGGATCGTCGGCGGTGAGCTGGGACGCGGGCCGGTCGCCCACGTGACGCAGGCGCAGCGAAGCTTGCAGCCCCGACGGGTGCTGTGCAGTCAGCCCGGCGGTGACGATGCGCGACGGCGCGAGCGCCACGGCGTTTCCGTTCCCCGAGTCAGCCTTGAAACGGGCCTTGGCCAGGGATACGTCGAGATCGGCGTACAGCCAAGGCAGGATCCGCCAGCGCGCCTCGAGGTCGAGCCCCTGCCGGCGGGTGGCGCCGGCCGGCTCGGTGCCTCCCGTGTCGCCGCTGAAGACCAGCTCGGAGTCCAGGTCGAGCCGCCAGGCCGCCGCGGCGAGATCCAGCCGGCCGTCGAGCAGGCGCGCCCGCGCGCCGACCTCGTACCCGAGGGCGCGAGGCACTGCGCCCGCGCCGCCGGTCTCGATCGCGCTCCGCGCGTCGTTGGAATGGAAGCCCGAGCCGAAGTTCAGGTACACGTCCAGCTGCTCCAGCGGGGTGAGCACTACGCTGGCCTTCGGCGACACGATGTTGCTCTGGACGGCCGGCGGCAGCGGATCGGGATGTTCCGGATCGATCGCTCCCGAAGGCAGCTGGGAGTGCACGTCGAACTCGAACAGATCGTCGCGCAGGCCAAGGACCAACCGGAGCCAGCGGACGGGGCGGAAGTCTTCCTGCACGAACGCGGCGGCGTCGGACTGCCGGTCCTGGGTGCTGATGCAGGGATTGGGCACGTCGCCGCACCCGGACAACCTGGTGCGGCGCTCCACCTTCCACAGGCTGGCGGCGACGTCGTCGGCGCGGAACTGGGCGCCCAGGGTGGTGAGGAAGCCGAGGCTTCCCAGGCGATCGAGCCGGTCGTAGCGGAAGCTGGCGAACAGCGTGGTGCGCTGGTCGTCTTGCTCGATCTCGTCCCCGTGGACCGGATCGACCTTCTGGAAGGTGAAGTCGTTGAAGAGCGTCAGCCCGTAGCGGATCGCCGAGAGCGACGCGCGGAAGGTGGATCGCGAATCGGGGTGCGTGACGAAAGCGAGGATGGCCTGCTGGCGCTGCGTGTCGCCGCCCTCGGTGGGATCGATCGACCCGTAGCGGTCGAGCAGCCCCGCGTCCACCAGCCGCGCCGGGATCTGCCCCGAGGCGATCCAGCTCGACGCGTATGCAGTTGCGAGCAGCGAGAGCGTGGTCTCGGGCGCCACGCGCCAGGTCGCCTTGGCAAACAAGTTGTACCGCTGCAGCTTCTCCGAGTGCAGGAACGGACCGCCGGTGCCGGAGACCTCGGCCGCGAAGTACGGCTGGAGGTCGCCCGCGAACGGGCTGGCGATGCCGAGGAAGCGGTACCCGAGGAACTTGCGGGCCGTCCCGTCGTCCCGGCCGCCGCTCAGGGTGGGGAAGAGGCCGGCGGTCGCGCTCACCTGCGATTTCTCGAAGCGGTCGCGCGTGACCAGGTCGACGGCGCCCGCCGTGTCGAAGTCGCCGTACTCGACGAAGTACGGCCCCTTGGTGATGTCGATGCGCGCGATCGTCTCGGGGATGAGGAAATGGAGATCGGCGTAGCCCTGGCCGTGCGCGTGCGACGGCATGTTCACCGGAACCCCGTCCAGGTTCACGCTCACGTCGGTGCCGTGGTCCGCGTCGAACCCGCGCAGGAAGATCTGGTCGGCCTTTCCGCCGCCCTGATGCTGGGCCAGGACGAGCCCGGGGACGACGCGCAGGATGTCCTCGGGCGTGAAGCGCGGGCGCAGCAGGAAATCGCGATCGCGCACCGTGCGAGCGCTGGCGGCGGTCAGCGGCCGATCCCCCTCGACGTCGGACTCGAACACGGGCTCGGACCCTGGCCGGGCTGCGGGGCGGGCCGTCTGGCGCAGCGCGGGCGCCTGCGCCTCGGGCAGCTCGAAGTGGACCTCGTAGTCGAGCTGGACCGGGACCGGCTTCCCGTCCCGCGTGGCCGGTTGGAAGCGCAGCTTGCGCGCTGCCTGCAGCGCAGACTCGTCGAACCCGTGGCCGGCTCCCTGGACGACCCAGGCCGAGGTCACTCGCCCGTCGGTACCCACCACGATCCGCACCACCACCGTTCCGGTCAGGCCTGCAAGGCGCGCCTCCTCGGGGTATTCCGCCTCGGCCCGCTCCAGGACCTGCGGCGCGACGAGCCCCTGCGGCGCCTGCGCCAGCGCGGAGAAGGAAAGCGAAGCGGCCGCGCAGCACGCGGCTGCGCGCAAACGAGAGCGCATGAGGGCCTCCGAGAACGATCGGCGAACGCGGCTTAGGGTCGATCAGCCGCGCGGAGGCCCCTGCGCTCGATCGGGAACGAGGTAGCGCGGGGAAAGATGCGCCGGAGTGTACTCGGCCGGCAGCCGCTCCTGCACGGACGCGCGCGGCGGAAGCGGCGGCGGGGGATCGGCCGGGTGCACCGCCAGCGCGAGGTGCGCGAGCGACCCCGCCCCGTGCTCGGCGCCCGGCGCGCCGTGCTAGTGTGAATGCCGGCCGCCCAGCGCTTCCTCGGCAGCGCGCGCCAGCTCCTGCGAGTAGCCCGCCCCCCGGTCCTGCCGGAAGGCGACCTGGAAGAGCCGCTCCAGCGCGCTCTCGCGCTCACGCGCGTGCAGGTCGCCATGCAGGGCGGGCCCGACGGAAAGGCCGAACGCCGCCAGCGCGGCTGCCAGGAGGGCACGGCGCCGGCGGGCGAGAGCGGTCACGCCCCCCAGGTTCGCTCACGGCGAAGTGCGCCGCAAGCCTCCCGTCCTCAGAACACTGGAGTCTCGACGTACGTCCCGAAGGGGACCTTGAGCCGCGCGACAATCTCCCCCATGGTCGCGCCGGCCTTCACGAGATCGATGGTGACCGGCATCAGGTTCACCGACGGGTCGCGCGCCTCGCGCTCGAGGCGATCGAGCAACGCCGAGACCCGGGCGCCGTCGCGCTTGCGGCGGATCTCCTGGGTCCGCGCGATCTGCCTCTGCTCGACCTCGGGATCGATCTTGTGGATCTCGATCTGCTCCTGCTTGGGTGGATCGACGTACTTGTTGACCCCGAGCACCGGCAGCTCGCCCGAGGCCTTCTTCCGCGCCGTCCGGTAGGCGGTCTCGGCAATCTCCCGCTGGAAATAGCCCTGCTCGACCGCGCGGACGGTGCCGCCCATCGTCTCCACCTTGTCGAGGATGGCGAAGACCTCGTCCTCGATGCGCTTGGTGAGCGACTCGACGTACCAGGAGCCGCCCAACGGATCGGCGACCTGCGCCACGCGGGTCTCGTCGGCGATGATCTGCTGCGTGCGCAGCGCGAGCTTCATCGCCATCTCGGAGGGGATGGCGTAGGCCTCGTCGAGGCCGTTGGTGTGCAGCGACTGGCACCCGCCCAGCACGGCGGAGAGCGCCTGAATCGCGGTGCGCACGACGTTGTTCATGGGCTGCGGCTTGGTCAGCGTGGCGGCGGCGGTCTGGCAATGGAATCGCAGCCGCATCGACTCTGGCTTTTGCGCCCCGAAGCGCTTCGCGATCTTCGCCCAGCACCTGCGCGCCGCGCGGAACTTGGCGATCTCCTCGAAGAAGTCCTGCTGGGCGACGAAGTAGAAGGCGAGCCGTGGAGCAAACTCGTCGACTGCCACGCCGGCTTGGGTGACCTCCTGCAAGTACGCCACCGCGTTGCACATGGTGAAGGCCAGCTCCTGCACCGCGTTCGCTCCGGCCTCGCTGATGTGGTAGCCGCTGATGTTGATGGGGTTGTAGCGGGCCAGGTTGCGCGCCGAGTAGACGATCAGGTCGCGCACCACGCGCATCGACGGCCGGATGGGGAAGATCCATTCCTTCTGCGCCTGGTACTCCTTCAGGATGTCGGCCTGGACGGTCCCGGAGAGCTTGTCCGGGTCGTAGCCCCGCTCCTGCGCCAGCGCGACGTACATCGCGAGCAGGATCCAGGCGGTCGGGTTGATGGTCATCGAGACGGAGATCTTCTCCAGATCGATGCCGTCGAAGAGCGCCCTCATGTCCTCCAGCGTGTCGATGGCCACACCCTCGCGTCCCACCTCGCCTTCCGAGAGCGGATCGTCCGAGTCGAAGCCCATCAGCGTGGGCATGTCGAAGTCGACGGAGAGGCCCGTCTGTCCCTGCTCGATCAGGTAGCGGAACCGCCGGTTGGTGTCCTCGCCGGTGCCGAAGCCGGCGATCTGGCGCATCGTCCAGTTCCGCCCGCGGTACATCGTGGGGTACGGCCCGCGGGTGAAGGGGAACTGGCCTGGAAGCCCGATCTCCTCGAACGGCACCGCGTCCTCGGGGGTGTATACGCGGTGCACGGGGATGCCCGAGGCGGTCTCGTAGCGTTCCTTCGACTCGGGCTGGCGCTTGCGGAACTCGCGCAGCTCGTTCTGCTCCCACTGGAGGCGCCACGCGCGCGCCATCTCCTTCTCGTCGCTCATGTCAGCTCCCTCGAGATGCCCTGGCGGTAGAGGTCGCGATCGTCGATCACCCGCTTCGCCTTGAACTCGGTCCTCGGCAGCGTGCCTTGCGCCACCAGCTCCAGGCGGGGGCGCACGCCCAGCCGCGCCTGCAGGCGCTCGCGCATCTCGCGCTCCAGCGCCAGTGCGTCGCATCCCGTAGCGATCTCCGCTCGGACCAACAGGTCGTCCATCGCCTCGCGGCGCGAGATGATCACCCGGAACTCGCCGCCGAATCCGTCGATGGCGCGCAGTACGTCCTCGATGGCCGAGGGATAGATGTTCTCGCCCCGGACGATGAACATGTCGTCGATGCGCCCGTAGATCCCCTGCGGCAAGCGCGGATAGGTCCGGCCACACGCGCACGGCGCATCGGTCCAGCGGGTCAGGTCGCCGGCGACGAAGCGGATCATCGGCTGCGAGGTGCGCTCGAGGTGTGTGTAGACGGGGGTGCCTTCCGCGCCGTACGGGAGAGGCTGGAAGGTCTTCGGATCGCACACTTCGGTGTAGACGACGTCCTGCCAGAGATGCATGCCACCCCGGGCCAAGCACTCGCCGTCGGTCATCCACGGAGACATCTCGGCGGTGGATCCCATGTCGATGCACGCCGCGCCGAAGGTCTCCTCGATCTGCTTTTTGGTCGAGGGGATGCCAGCGCCCGGTTCTCCGGAGAAGAACATGACGCGGAACCCGAGCGAGCGCGGGTCGATCCCTTCGCGCCGGGCGGTGTCGGCGAAGTGGAGCGCGTAGGAGGGCGTGCCGTAGAACGCGCTGGGCTTCATCTCGTGCGCCCAGGAAACGCCCATCAGCGTCTGGCCGGCGACGCCGGCGCCGAAGGGGAACGCGGTCGCTCCCAGCCGCTCGACTCCGATCAGCGCGCCCCAGGAGCCCATGTAGAGGCTGAAGAAGGAGCAGATCATCACCCGGTCGCGCGGCCGGATCCCGGCGCCCCAGAGGATGCGGGCGTGCGCCTCCGCGATGCGCCCCCAGTCGTCGCGACCGATGCCGAACACCGTCGGGCGCCCGGTCGTGCCGCTGGTGCCGTGGATCCGCGCTACCTCGGCCGGATCGATGCACAGGTAGTCGCCGAACGGCGGGTGCGCCGCCTGCGCCGCGCGCAGCTCGTTCTTCTGCACCACGGGGAAGCGGCAGAGGTCGCGGAGCGTCCGCAGCGAGTCGGGAGAGACCCCCGCCTCCTCCCACTTGCAGCGGTAGAACGGGCTCTTCTCCCAGACCCAGCGCACCTGCGCGCGCAGCTTTCCGAGGATCAGCTCCTCCCGCTCCTCCGGCCGCGCGCGCTCCACCTCGGGAAGCCAGAACTGCTCGTCGGGCCGGGGACGGTAAGCCGCGTCGTACTTCGGCGGCCAGGCGCGCAGATCCACGCCGCGCTCGCGCGCGATGCGGGTCAGGTCCAGGGCCATCACCTCACTCCAGCGGACGCGCGGCGGCGAGCGCGCGGATCCGGGTGATGATCACGTCGGGCGGGGTGTCCTGGGGGAAGATCTCCGCGACTCCCTGGTTGCGGAGCAGCTCCACGTCGTCGTCGGGGATCACGCCGCCGATCACGACGGCCACGTCGCCGGCGCCCGAGGCGCGCAGCTTCTCGACGATGCGGGGCACCAGCGACATGTGCGCGCCGGACAGCAGGCTGATCCCCACCACGTCCACGTCCTCCTGAACGGCCGCGCTGACGATCTGGTCGGGAGTGCGGTGCAGCCCGGTGTAGACGACTTCCATCCCGGCGTCGCGCAGGATGCGCGCCACCACCTTGGCCCCTCGGTCGTGCCCGTCGAGGCCCGCCTTCGCCACCAGCACCCGGACAGGACGCGCCATGATCTCCTCCGCCGTGCAGCGACACTCCTGCAGCGGGGCGGGCAGGATAAGCGCGGGTCCGCGCCAGATTCAATGCTGAGTACCCGGGCAGCGCCTCGGCCGGCAGGGCTCCTACCGGGCGCGCTTCAGCACTCCCGCCTCGTAGAGCAGCGCTGCCCGCTGGACGAGGCCTCCGATGATGTCGCCGTAGAAGCGGGGCATCGAGCTGCCCGCGCCCGTGCCCGCGGTGAAGGAAGAGTGCGCATCTCGACCGGCGAAGCTCTCCAGATAGCCGCGATCGATGAGCGTCTTGACCCACGGATAGGTCTCCTCGCTCACCTCGGCGACGGCCGCGCCCTTGACCTTGCCGTCCGGCGCCAGCGCCACTGCGACGCGTACCGGCCCGTGGATGGTGTACTCGGTGAGGAACGTGACCGCGCCGACGTCGTGCTGCAGCTCGTCGCGGCCGATGTAGAACCGGTAGAAGTCCTCGTCCGGCGTCCAGCCGGTGGACTTCCTGATCGCCGCCCGCTCGGCGGGCGTCAGCCGCACTTCGCGCACGAAGTACCGCTTGGCCCCCGCGAGAAGGCTTGCCACGGCGTCGTGGTCGGAGAGGAGGAGGACGGGGGGCGTGACGTGCGCGAACGCCGGCGCGGCCGCCATCGCACAGAGGAGAAAGACCAGTCGACGAGTCATGCCGTCTCCTTCCGCAGCCAGAGCTCGTGCATGGACAGCGAAGCGATGACCACGTAGCCGAGCGCGAACAGCGTGCCGCCGGCGATCACCAGGACGCTCAGCGAAGGCGAGACGAAGCGCGTCGCCCACATCCCGCCGATGTCCACCAGCGTTCCCACGAACGGCAGGGAGACGATGACCGCCTTGGCTCCTTCGCGCAGGGGCACGAAGAGGAAGATGAGGCCGAGGAGCCCGGCGATCAGCGTCTGCCCGAACAGGTGCGTGTGGCTGGTCTGGATGAGCAGCGGCGTCCGCATCCACACCTTGGCCTCCCTGGAGATCTGGGAGAGGTCGATCTCCTGCTCCGCCATCATCTCGCCGTGTCGCATCCCGGTCATCGGCAGGTCGGGCGAAAGGCTTTCCCGGACGGCGGAGGGAGAAACCCCGACGGCCGTCGACGCCTGGGCGAACGCGGCCAGGGCGCCGCAGCCGATGCCGAGGAGGAACAAGGAGCAGAAGACCTTGCCGCTGAGAGGCAGGCGCGAGAGACGGATGCCGTTCATGGGCGTCCTCCTCAATAGTTGACGACCACTTGCGCGGTCACGACGTGCGCCGTCTTCGACGCGTCGGAGATGGGGAAGCCCGGCGGCGTGTTCGAGAAGACGGTGCGATCGGAGAAGCCGAGCCGGTATTCGAACCGCAGGTCGACCCAGTCGACCGGGTGCCGCGTCCGAGAGTAGCTCACGCCGAGCGGGCGGAGATCCGGGATGAGCCGCGAAAGGTGCACGATCGGGACGACGGTGACCGACTGCAGGAGTTGCGCGACGCCCGTCCGCGCCCCGTCGAGATCGTTGAACAGCGAGTAGCGGAGCGAGACGCCCAGCCAGCGCAGGACGTCGTAGTGGAGCAGCCCGTACAGCCCGAACCAGTGGACGTCGGCGCCGGAGACCGCATCGGCGGCGATGGGATCTCCTCGCCGGCGGAAGGAGACGTTCGATTCGCCGCCGTAGACGAACTCCCCGGCGAAGAGCAGCGGCAATGACGGTGACCAGGTCACGTCGGCATCGACGATCCAGCGGGCGTCGGAGTTGTCGCCGCCCCGCTCCGGCCCCCAGAAGCCTCCCAGGCCGAGGCTCAAGAGCGAGGCGCCGTGCAGCGGGGTCAGGCCGATGCGGCCGCCGACGCTCTTGGCGGCGTTGTTGTCCTCGAGGGGATCCTCGGTGGTCTCGTTCTCCCACCGGTTGACGAGCCACACGGACGCGTCGAGCCAGGGCGCGAACTGATAAGCCGCCTGCAGCCCGGTCATGCTCTGCGGCCGCCCGAAGCGCTGCAGCTCGGAGGTCGTCGCGGTCAGGTTCAGCGCGGCGTCGTGCCGCTCGTACCCGAAGGGCGCATCGAAGCGGCCGATGGAGAACGCGATCCCGTTGCCGATGGGTGCCACGGCGGTGACGTTGAACCGATGCAGGCTGACCTCGGTCTCGATCGCCTCCTCGCCGAACTGCTCGGTGCAGGGGTCGGTCCCGGGACAGCCGGAGTCCGGACCGACGAACCCGTGGCTGTGCCGATGGCCCCCGCGCTCCACCTCGAGGCTCGCGCCGGCGGAGAGCCAGGGCGAGAACGTCTTGAAGGCGCCGATGCTGAATTGGTCGAAGCGGAAGTCGATATGGGTGGGCTCCGACGAGACCGGCGCGCTCCCGGCGAACTCGGGGACCAGCTGGATGCGCGAGTTGTAGTTCGCCGACCCGACGAAGAAGCCGGAGATCCGGACCCCGGCGACCCCGAACGAGGCGGGCGCTTCCACTGAGTCGAGCGCGACTTCGCGCTCCTGCCCCGAGGCGGCAAGAGCGAAGAACGAGCTCGAGAGAAGCGGCAACGCGACGGATGCGCGTACGCGCATTTGAACCCTCCACCACTGCGACGGAGCGTGAGCGGACCGGACGAAGCGACGGGGCTCAGGCGAGCGGCGGCGGTGTGGGAACCTCTCGAGCGGGAGACTGCGGGCGGGATGGCGCCGGGGGGAGTGGAGGTGCGGCGGGCAGCGCAACCGGCGTCAGCAGCGCGGACTGCGGCAAAGCAGGCGCGACCTGGAGGACTATCAACCCGGGCTCGCTCGTTCCCGCGCAGTTGCGGACGAAGCGCTGATCCGAGGCCAACTCCCTGGCATGCGTGCACGTCGGACAGCGGCACGTTTGCGACAGCTCGTGATGGCAGCAGCAGCTCGCCGCTTCGGCGGTCGCGATCAGCGGCAACGTCCCGGTCGCCTGCAGCGACACGGCGCAAGCGACCAGCACGCCCATGCTTCTGCAGCGCGGGATCGCGAGCATCGCCGCGCCACGTATGTCGAGAACGGACTGTTAGTCAATGCCGCTCAGTGCCGCGGTGCACGCAAGAGCAGGTAGACGTAGCCTCCGAACAAGACTTGCGACCCGTAGATCGCCGGCCCGGCCAGATCGCTCGGCACCCGGCCAAGCGACGCGCGCGCTCCCAGGGCCGGCTCGATGGGCCCCACCGCCGGGAACGAGTGTACGAATCCGAGCACCCCGCTGAAGAGGAGGTACGACTGCGCGAACGCCGCCAGGCCGGCCAGTCCGGGCACGACCAGGTCGTGCGCGGACTTCTGCACCACCTCGAGCCGCACGAACGGAGCGTTGCGCCCGTCGAGATCGAAGTTCGTCTCGAAGAGGACGCTGTCGAGCGGCGTGGCCTCCAGGTCCCGTCCCCAGACCAGAGTCGAGTCCACCTGGACCTTCGGCAGGGGCAAGCTCACCGAGAGCGATGCCGTCACCCGGCTCTCGCTCAGGGAGGCCCCCGCGAGCGCCGGCGGCTCCGGGCTCGCCAGGTAGCCGTACGAGACCTGCAAGCTGACCGGCTGGACAGGATTCGCCGAGAGTCTCACCGAGAAGGAATCGAGAGGACGGAAGTCGAAGTTCCATCGGTCCTGGTCGGGCTCGCGCCCGTTGAACCAGGAGGCCTCGAGCTTCACTTGCCGCGTGTAGAGGCCCGCGGTCGCCACGCCGAAGCTGACGTGCGTCGAGTCCTGCCAGTGATGCGAGAGCGGCGGAAACGGGTCGCCTTCCGCCGAGGCACGGTGCATGAACACGGGCGGCCCCAGCGCCGGCTCGCCCACGGGCGCCAGGTACAGCTCCACGCCGAGCCAGTCCGACAACGGACGGCGATAGGTGACCGACGCTTCCATGAAGAGATCGTGCGGATGCTGCCGGTCGTGGATATGGACCCCGTTGTAGTACTCGCCCGTCTGGAGCAGCTCGGGAAATCCGCCGCCGGGGACGGTGAGCGGCTCGAGCGAAAGCATGCCGCGGAGCTGCGCCTGGCCTCCCCACAGTCCGTGCTCGGCCATCCCCATGATCCAGTTGGTGGACATGAACTGCGTCCCGCCGCGGTTGCCGAGCTGATCGTCGAATCCCACCGAGGCCGCGCCGTGCACCATGAAGGCCCAGCCGCCGCCGAAGTGAATGCCGCGCATCGGCGACGCGTCCGGTTGCCAGCTGGTGCCGGAGGGATTGCGCATCATCGGCAGCGCCAGCTCGGGCGGCTCCTCGGACGGCATCAGCTCCATCCCGCATTTCGGGCATTGGCCGGGATGGTCGGAATGGACGTCTGGATGCATGGGGCAGGTGTACGTGACGCGGGACTGGGCCAGGGCGGGGGCTGCCGCGCAGAGCAGCGCGGCGGTGGCGAGGCGCGGCAGCATCCAGACCTTGTACCGGGCCGCGGCGCCGCGTGCTACATCCGGACGATGCGCAGGGCCGCGCTGGCGCTCGCCGTCCTGGTGTCGTCCGGCGCCCGCGCTGACGGCGCGTTCCCCACCGGAATGAGCGTGCTGCTCCCCGCCGGCTCGCCGCAGCTGATCCTCATCGGGACCACGTTCGGCCTGGTGGTGTCGCAGGACTCGGGGACTTCGTTTCGCTACGTGTGCGAGCCGTACGTGACCGGCTCCGGCATCAACGTGCTCGTCTACCAGGCCGGATCGGACGGCGAGGTGGTGGCCGCCCACCAGGACGGCCTGTCGCGCACTTCGGACCTCGGTTGCACCTGGACGCGCGCCTCGGGCATTCCCGCCCAGCTGCTGGTGACTGACGCGTTCGTCGACCCGTCGAATACATCCTCCGTGCTGGCGATCGCCTTGCCTCCCTTAGTGGGCGCCTCCCTGTTCGCTTCGACGGACGGCGGCCTGAGCTTCGGCTCCACGCTGCTGACGAGCGGCACGCCCCAGGTCCTCGCCGACGAGCGGCTGCTCAGCGTCGAGATCGCCGCCTCGGCACCGGGCGTCTATTACGCGACCACCTTCGCATTCCCGACCGCTTCCTCGCCGGCGGGCAGCGCCGCCCTCCTGCGCAGCGGCGACGGCGGAGCGACCTGGACGCGTTTCGACCTCGGCGTCGGTCCCTCCGTACAGGTGAAGATCGCCCAGGTCGATCCCGCCGACGCGAAGACGGTGTACCTACTGGTCAGCTCGGCCGCCACGGACGAGATCCGCGTGACCACGGACGGCGGCGCGATGGTCCAGCCGCTGCTCGCCCCGAGCGGCTTTTTGGGTGGGTTCCTGCGCGCCTCCGATGGGACGCTGTACGCCGGCACCCTCGACGGCAGCTTCTACGTCCGGGCCCCTGGCGCGGCGGGCTTCGACCGCCTTCCTGGCCCGCATCTTCACTGCCTGGGCGAGCGCGCCGGGCTCGTCTATGCGTGCGGCGACCCGATCCTCGACGGCTACGGCCTGGTGACGACGGTCGACCGCGGCCGCTCGTTCCAGACGCTCCTCTCGTTCATCCAGATCCTGGGGCCCGCCACCTGCCCCGCCGTGCAGTCCGCCTGCGCCGCGAACTTCGACCAGCTCCAGCGCGCGATCCTCGGCGCCCCGGGAGTCGGGAGTTGTAGCTGCGGGCTTCCCGCGGGCGACGCGGGCGCGCTCTTCATCCTGATCGCGGCGCTGGCGAGGCGGCGTCGAGCGCCTGCGCCAGGTCGGCGATGAGGTCGTCCGCGTCCTCGATCCCCACCGACAGCCGGATGAGGCTGTCGTAGATACCGATCGCCTCGCGCTCCGCCGTGGTCAGCTCGTAGTAGGACATCAGCGCGGGCTGCTCGATCAGCGTCTCGACCCCGCCGAGCGACGGCGCGATGGTGGCCAGCTTGCAGGCGTCGACGAACCGCGACGCCTCCCGCAGGCCTCCGTCCAGGAGGAAGCTGACCACTCCTCCGAATCCCTTCATCTGCTCTCGGGCGACTTTGTGATCGGGATGGCTGGGCAGGCCCGGATAGAAGACGCGGCGGACCCGCCGTTGCGACTCGAGCCATTGCGCCACCTGCAGCGCGGTGCGGTTCTGGCGCTCGACCCGCAGCGAGAGCGTCTTGAGGCCGCGCACCAGGAGGTAGGCCGCGTGCGGGTCGAGGTTGCCGCCCAGCACGCCGCGCAGATCGCGGATGGCGGCGATGAGCGGGGCGCGGCCGGAGATGGCCCCCGCCAGGACGTCGTTGTGGCCGGCGAGGTACTTGGTGCAGGACTGGATGGACAGGTCGGCGCCCAGCTCGAGCGCGCGCTGGTTCATCGGCGTGGCGAAGGTCGAGTCGATGAGGAGATTGATCCCCCGGAACCTGTCGCGCACTTCGGCGAGGGCGCGCAGGTCCGCGACGCGCAAGTACGGGTTGGTGGGCGATTCGGAGACGATGAGGCGCGTCTTGCCAGGCTGGACCGCCGCCGCGAGCGCGGCCGTGTCGCCAGGTTCGACCAGGGTGTGCGCGACCCCGAAGCGGGAGAGGAAGGCCCGGACGAACTGGCGGGTACGGCGGTAGCAGTCGGAGGTGAGGATGACGTGGTCGCCGGACTTGAGCAGCTCGAACATGGTGGTGGTGACGGCCGCCATCCCGCTGGCGAAGAGGGCGCAGTCCTCGGCGCCCTCCAGGGCGGCGATCTTCCGCTCCGCGGCCCGGACGGTGGGATTGCCGTAGCGCCCGTACTCCTCGCGCTCGAGCTCGCCGTCGAAGTAGCGGACGATCTCGGCGGTGTCCTGGAAGGCGTACGTCGCGGTGCAGACGATCGGCGTGGTGACGGCGTCGTGCGCCTTGCGGCGCTCCTCGCCTCCGTGCACGGCCAGGGTGGAGTCCTTGGGCATCGGCGGCCAGCCTTTCCGCCCACCCGAAGCCCGACCACGATCCCAGCGGCTTAGAGGGACATTTCTAAGGCGCGTCCCTCAAGGTGGGCGAAATTAGCGCGCCGCCCCGGTCCGGCAGCTCCGGAGCGCACCTACAGTGGCAGAAATTGCGCTCGGGCTCAAGCCGCACGGCCCTCACACAGCGGGCCCAGGGTGCGTCCTGAATTCCGCGTCCGAGGACTACCCACGAGGATCTCGATTGCTTTCCAGGGCGAATCGAGTGAAGCGACGGCGGGAATCCAACTCGCACGGCGGTGTCTCGACTTGTTCCGGGACGGGACGCGGCGCGTCAAGAGCGGCCACGCGCCAATTGGACCTACCCCACCAGCCGACATCTTTTAGCGCGACCCGCGTTGCCACCGACTAGCTCGCCCTGAAAAGCAAGCGGAGACCGACGGTCGCTCTTCCTCGGACGTGGAATTCGCGAGCGACCCCGGCTCGAGATTGCAAAGGGAACCCTGATCGATTGATCACCATTGGCAGAAATCGCCCGGACGAGGAAGCACGAGGTAGGATGTGAGCACTCCGTAGGGGGGACGGGAATGCGCACAACCGTCGGAACCATTGCTGGGCTGGCTGCCGGGCTGATCACGTCGCTCCTCACCGCGGCGATCTGTCTCGCGCTGGAGCGCTACCTCGGGTTCGGGTTCTTCACGCTCATGATCATGTTCATCATTCCCGCGGGCGCGGCGATCACCGGATTCGCGGCGTCGTCCGGCTATTACCTGGGCGCGAAGCTGTTCGATGCGCGGCCGAACTGGATCATGGCCCTGGGAATGGTCGCGATCGCTGGCCTGACGCAAGGTCTGATCTATTTCGGGATCTACGCGATGCTCACGCTGCCGGACGGGCGGCGGGTGATGGACCTGGTGGATTACTGGACCTTCGTGAAGGTCTATCTGGGCAACCAGCGATATACGATCGGCCACTCTTCTGGCTCCGGCATCGAGGTCGGAAACGCTGGATACGCCATCGCCGCGTTGCAGTTCCTCGGGTTCCTGGCGGGCGGCGGATTCACGTTCGTGCTGCTCAAGCGGCAGACGTTCTGCGAGAAGTGCGAGCGGTATTTCCGCGCGCGGCTGGCGGTCTCGAAGAAGGGGAGCGCGGAGTACATCGACGGGCTCCGGGCCAAGCAGGTCCTCTCACCGGACTACTTCGGGGCGCTCCAGGATGCTCGAGGAGAGGGCTTCAAGCTCGACGTGACGCTGTCCCAGTGTCCGGATTGCTCGCAAGAGGTCGTCTCGGAGCAGGTCCAGGTCCTGGTGAAGAAGCAATGGAAGGCGGCGCCGCAGCTGTCTCGGAAAATCGTCGCCGAAGGCCCCGTCCTCGAGACGTTCCAAGCCATCCCGGACGCAAAGCGCCCCATGTTCGCCCGATTCCGCTCGTAGTCAGCCGAGCACCGCCGCCGGCTCTGCGAAAGGCTGCAGCACCTTCCCGTACGTGTCGAAGAGCGGCGGAGGCACCCTCGCCTTCCCGCCCGTCACCTGGGATTGCAGCATGGCGGCGTTGGCGACCGCCTGGCCGCGGAAGTGGTTGTTGTTGACCACGTACACGTCCTCGACGCCCGGTTCCTCGGCCAGCTCGCGCGTGCGCGCGGCCCAGGGCTCCAGCTCTTTCGCAGTGTAGAGGTAGTCGTAGCGTTCGTCGCGGCCGGCGGTCTTGCGGAACCAATCGCGGTAGTTGCGGCCGTGCACGCGGACGTACCCGATCGCGGAGGTGGCGCGCGCGGAGGGCTTGATCGAATTGCGGAACAGCGGCTGGTCGACGTTGACGAAGCCCATTCCCCGTTCCGCGAGCTCCGCGTAGAAGTCCGGCTCGTTCCAGGAGACGTGCCGCACCTCGACCACCAGCGGGTACGCGCCGAAAGCGTTCGCTACGTCGCGCAGCCACTCCCGGTTCGCCTCGTCGTTGCGGAACGACCATGGGAACTGCAGCAGGACCGCGCCGAGTCGGCCTGCCTCTGCGATCGGATCGAAGCCGGCCCGCACCGCGTCGATCTCCTCGCCGGAGAACGCACTCTCGCGCTCGTGGGTGAACCGCTGCCACAGCTTGAGCGTGAAGCGGAATCGGTCGTTCTGCTTCACCCGCTCGGCCCACTTGCGCGCCGCCGCGGGCGCCGCGGGTCGGTAGAACGTCGAGTTGATCTCCACCGCATCGAAGTACCCAGCCAGGTATTGCAACGGATCGAACTTCTTCGGCTTGGGCTTGGGGTACACGGTCCCCGCCCAGTCGGGGTAGTCCCATCCGGCGGGTCCGAAGCGGATCAGGCCGCCTGCTCCGCCAGCGCGTACAGGTAGTGCACCTGCGAGAGGGCCGCGCCGTCGATTCCCTGCACCTTGGGGTTGCTCGACTCGATCACGAAATACTCGTCGGGGGCGTGCGCGCCCGAGCCGTGGCCGAGCCCGAAGTGCCCGGCGGCGAGCTTGAGCGGCGGCTCGGTGAAGAGGTACCCGGGCCACGAACCTCCCAGCCGCGGCCAGAGGACGGGGTCGATCCCTGCTCCCCGGTAGGTGGCCTGCTCGGCGCGGATCATCGCCGAGTCGGCGCGCGTGGTGTTGGGCGGGTACGCCCCGCCCACCTTGATCTCGATGTCGGCGAATCCCCGCTTGGCGAGGTGGGCCTTCAGTTTTTGCAGCGTGTCGTCCACGGTCATGTCGGGCACCAGCCGCAGGTCCAGCTTGGCCACGGCGCGGTGAGGGAGGATGGTCTTGCCGCCCGGCCCGGTGTAGCCGCCCACCAGGCCCTCGATGTTCACCGTGGGCCGGCCCGCCAGCCGCTGCAGCGCCTCCCGGTAGGAAACGTCGCGGACCCAGCGCTGGACGCTGAGAGTCTTCTTCTCCTGCGCCTCGTTGAGGCGCCGCGCCGCGATGTCGATCAGCCGCTCTTCGTCCGGCGAAAGGGGCCGGACCTTCTCGAAGTACCCGTCGATGGCCGGGTCGACGCCGTCCGGCGACACCAGGGTCGCCAGGGCCTGCACCAGGTGGAACGACGGGCTGTCCACCGACGCGCGCAGCGAGGAGTGGATGTCATGGGCGGGACCGCGCCCCCATTTCTCGCCGCTCGCGATCAGCTCCAGTTCGATGACGCCCTTCGCTCCCAGGTTGATCTTGACGTTGCCGTCCGGATCCTGCGCGGCGAACGGCATGTAGATGCCCACCGTCTTCGCGAGCGCCGCGGCGATCTCGGGACGCCGCACGACCTGCGAGAAGTGGACGGAGCCGATTTCCTCCTCGCCCTCCCCGACCAGCACCAGGTTCACCGGGGGCTTGCGCCCCGCCCCGCGCAGCGCATGGAGCGCGGCCAGGAAGGCCGCCTCGGGCCCTTTCTGGTTCACCGCGCCGCGGCCCACCAGCACCTTGCCGAATCCGGGCTTGTCGACCAGCCGCGCCTCCCACGGCGGCGAAGACCACTCGCTCGGATCGACCTGCTTCACGTCGTACATGAAGTAGAGGCCCACCGTCCTCGGCGCTCCCGCGTCGAGCGTGGCGAACACGCCAGGGAACCCGTCGGTGGGCACCTTCTCGGCGCGCTGGAACCCTGCGTCGCGCAGCATGCGGAGGAAGAGCTGGACGCCCTCCTCCCCGCCGATGCCCTCGGCGGCGATGGTGGGCTGGTGGATCCATTCCTGGAGCCGCTGCACCGCCTCGCCGTGGCGCCGCTCAATCTCGCGCTCGACCGGGCCGAGATCGGCGGCGCGCGACAAGCGCGGAAGCAGCAGCGAAGCGGCACCCGCCAGGGAGCCGCGCAGCATCGTGCGTCGGGAGAGGTTGTCCATCCGCTTTCCTCACCAATCCCGGAGCGTCGTGTCAAGCACGAACGCGACGCAAGTCTCTTGCGAGGCGATCTACCGCCCACCTAGCGTCGGGCGCTCTCGGGGGGCGCTTGCACGCAACCCGATCTTTGCAAACAGCCGAGGGGACCATGAGAAAACTTCCGAGGAAGAGGATCGTCGCGTGTCTTTGCCTTGGGCTCGCCGGCGCCGCCGCCGGTGTTTTCGCTGCCGGAGGGTCCCTTCCGTTCTGGGGACAGTGGGGCCGCACCCCGGACCACACCGGCATGGTGCCCGTCGCCGGCCAGACCGGCTCGAACATCCTCGCGAACATCGTCTACGACCCGTTCACCTCCAAGGAGCAGTCGGGGCCGATCACCACGGGCGATCTGCTCGTGCACTACCAGACACCGCTCATCGACGGGAACGACGTCTTCATGGAGTGCAAGACCGGCCAGTACTCGAACTTCAGGGACTGGCAGGTGCAGACCTGGTGCGAGGAGAAGTTCAGCTGGGTGAACGGCCAGCTGGTGCTGCAGTGGAACCACCTCAATGACTGGAAACCGGTGCCGTTCTCGCCTGACAAGGACGGACCGGGATGGGAGCCGGTCTATCACGGCGTTCTGACCGCGAACGCCATGTACGTGCCGGCCTTCGCAGGGGCGGTCTGGAAGCTCAATCGCAATGCGCCCGCCGGCACCAGTAGCGACGGCACGGTACTGGCGCGCATCACGCCGTTCGCGATCGACGATCCCAATACCTTTGCCGTGGGTCCGCTCAGCGCCGATGCCGCGGGGAACGTCTACTACAACGTCATGCAGCTCAACGGATCGGTGAAGGACCCCTGGCTCGTCGACGTGCCCAACTCCTGGCTGGTGAAGATTGACACCTCCGACCACGCCACGGCGGTCCCGTGGGCGACGCTGGTCCCCGGCTCGCCCGCCGCCACCGACCAGTGCCCGTGGCGCTTCTCGACGGCCGACCTCCCCTGGCCGCCCAGCCCCACCGCCGTCCCTCTCAACGTCACCTGCGGCTCGCAGCGGCCGCCGGTCAACACCGCGCCGGCCATCGGGCCCGACGGCACCATCTACGACATCAGCCGCGCCGCGCTGGACGACTACTTCGGTTACATGGTCGCCATCAACCCGGACCTGACGCCCAAGTGGATTGCCTCGATGCGCAACAAGTTCCTGGACGGCTGCGGCACCACGACGCTTCCTCCCAATGGGGCGCCCGGCGGCTGCCGCGCCGGCGCGAACTTCGGCGTGGCCCCGCCCGAGAACGCGCCGGGGTCCGGGCGGGTACTCGACGACTCCACCTCGGCGCCAGTGGTGGCGCCCGACGGGTCCGTCTACTACGGGGCGTATACCAGGTATAATTACGCGCAGGGCCACATGATGCACTGGTCGAAGCACGGCAAGTTCCTGCCGTCGAACATCGAGGCGATCCACGGGTTCCAGTTCGGCTGGGACACGACGCCGGCCATCTTCCAGTTCACGCTGCCCGACGGGACCCCGACCTGGTCAGTCATCACCAAGGACAACCACTACAGCGGCCTGGGCTCGTACTGCAACGATCCCACCTTCTGCCCGACGGATCGGACCGCGACCAACCCGCAGTACCCCGAGGAGTTCTTCATCAGCTCGCTGAGCCCCGACTTGAGCACCATCAACTGGCGCTTCCGGAGCACGAACACGCAGAGCTGCTCGACTCTACCGAATGGCACGTTCTCCTGCGTGTCCGATCATCCCAACGGCTTCGAGTGGTGCGTCAACGCGCCGGCAGTCGATGTCAACGGGACCGTCTACTTCAATAGCGAGGACGGCAACCTCTACGTCGTCGACCGCAATGGGAAGTCCGTGCGCAACGTCTTCACCCAGCTGGCGATCGGGGCGGCCTACACGCCGCTGTCGATCGGGCCGGACGGGAAGATCTACACGGAGAACGACGGTCGCATGTTCGTCATCGGCAACCGATGAAAGCCGGGGCCCGGGCGGAGCGCCGCGCGCCCCGGGCCCCTGTATCCGCCCGACCCTGTTGCATGCCTCGCGCATCTCCGCGACAACGGCGGAGATGACGCCCGCGCTGCGCAACGTGGTCGACGGGGCCGTGCTGCTCGAGTATCCGTGCGCCCCGGATGCGGCGGCGAACCGGGCCGCCCTGGCGCTCGCCGCAGTGCTCGCGCAGCAGCGGCCCCACGGCATGCTCGACGCGATCCCCGGCGCGCGCACCTTGCTCGTCCTCTTTGATCCAGACGTGCTCGACCACCCCTCGGCGGAGGATCTGCTGCTGCGTATCGAGCCCGTGGAGCAGAGCGCGGAGCCGCGCACCGTTCGGCTCCCGGCGCTCTACGGCGGTGAGGCGGGTCCCGACCTCGAACCGCTCGCGCATCGCGCCGGCCTGCCCGTGGAGGAGCTCGTGCGCCTGCACGCGGCGGCCGATCACCGGGTGGCCTTTCTCGGTTTCGCGCCCGGCTTCCCGTACATGACCGGCGCGCCGCGCGCCCTGGCGGTCCCGCGCATGGCCACACCCCGGGTGCGCGTTCCCGCGGGCAGCGTCGCGGTCGCCGACGGCTACACCGGCATCTACCCTTCTGAGTCGCCGGGCGGGTGGCACCTGATTGGCCGCATCGCGCGGCGGCTGTTCGACCCGTCGGCCTCGGCGCCTTCGCTGCTCCTGCCCGGCGACCGGGTCCTGTTCGAGCCGGTCGATGGAACACGCTTCGGCGAGCTGACCCGCGCGTCGCCGGCGCGAGGACCGTCCCACCGGCGGGGCGCCGCGGTCCTGCGCGTCATCGCTCCCGGCGCGTCCACGACCGTGCAAGGCGGCCCCAGGTACGGCGCCGGATCGATCGGCGTGCCCGCGGGCGGCGCGATGGACCTGCCGGCGCTCGCTGCGGCGAACGCGCAGCTCGGCAATCCCCCGCTCGCCGCTGGTCTGGAAATCACCGTCACCGGACCGGAGTTGGAGGCCCTGGTCCCCGCGCGCGTCGCGCTCGCGGGCGACGTGGAGCACCCGGCGGGAGCGTGGCCGCGCTCTCTCGGAAAAGGCGACCGGCTGAAGGTGGGCCGGGTGCGGAGCGGCGCGCGCGCATACCTATGCATCGATGGTGGTCTCGCTCAGCCTGCCCCCGGCGCCGCGGCTGGTGCTCTGCGGAGCGGCGATGTTCTCGACCGCGCGGACGTCGCGCCCGAGCCGGCGCGACCTCGCGTGCCGCCTCGCGCGGCAACGACTGGCACCGGTCCGCTGGAGCTTCGCGCAGTCCTTGGACCACACCTCCCCTATTTCTCGGCGACTGGCATCGAGACGTTCTTCTCCGCCGAGTACGTGCTGTCGCCCAGCAGCGACCGCCGCGGGCTGCGCCTCACGGGACCGCGCGTCGAGCTGGCGCGACCCGCCGATCTCCCGCCCGAAGGCGTGGCGCCCGGCTCCGTGCAGATCCCCGGCGACGGACTCCCCATCGTGCTCGGTCCCGACGGGCCGGTGACCGGCGGCTACCCGCGCGTCGCGTGCGTGATTGGCGCCGACCTCCCCCTCTTGGCACAGGCGCGGCCCGGGCAGAGGATCCGGTTTGCCAGGGTTACACTGGAGCAGGCTCTGGCCGCGCGGAGGGCACGATGAGCATCGACCTGAACGCGGACGTCGGCGAGGGCTGCGACGACGAGGCGCTGCTCCCCTTCCTCACTTCCGCGAACGTCGCTTGCGGCATGCACGCGGGTAGCCCAGGCGTGATGGATCGGACCGTGGCGCTGGCGCTGGCGCGCGGCATCCGCGTCGGCGCGCATCCGGGGTACGCGGACCGGGAGAACTTCGGTCGGATCGAGATGGATCTGCCGCTCGACGAGGTGGAAAACCTGGTGCTCTACCAGGTGGCCGCGCTCGACGGATTCGTCCGGTCGCGGGGCGGGCGGCTGGCGCACGTGAAGGCGCACGGAGCGCTCTACAACCGCGCCGCGCGCGAGCTGGATCTGGCGCGCGCCGTCGCCCGCGGGGTGCGGCGCCACCGGGAGGACCTGGTGCTGGTCGGCCTGGCCGGTTCCAAGCTGCTCGCCGCGGCCGAGGAGATCGGGCTGCCCGCGGCGGGCGAGGCGTTCGCCGACCGGCGCTACCTGCCGACCGGCGCCCTGATGCCGCGCAAGCAGCCGGGGAGCGTGCTGACCGATCCCGCCGAGGCCGCCGACCAGGCGGCGCATATCGCCCGCGACGGATTCGTCACCACCTCGGACGGCTCGCGCCTGCAGGTCGCGGCCCGCACGCTCTGCCTGCACGGCGACACGCCCGGCGCTCCGCGCATCGCCCGGGCCGTGCGCGAGCGATTGGAGCGCGAGGGAGTCCGCATCGCACCGCTCGCTTGAGTGCGATAATCGAGCCGCCATGAAGGCGCTGGCTGCCGCTGCAATCACGTTGGCGCTCTCCGCTTGTGGGGAGACGGTGGATCCCGTCGGGAACGTTTCCGCGTCCCGGGTGGTCGTCGAAGTGCGCGGACCCGGTCGGGTCCTCTCGATCCCTCCGGGGATCGACTGCCCAGGACGCTGCGCTGTGGCGTTCCCGCGGGGCAAGGCAGTGACTCTCGCCGCCGCCCCTGCCGAGAACGGCCAGTTCCGCGAATGGACCGGGGACTGCGCTGGCGCGACGGGATGCCACCTCTCGCTGGTGGCCGACGCGGCCGTGCGGGCCGAATTCGACCCGATGTGACGGAGCTGCAACGTCAGCGCGTATCTGCGCGGACCTCCGGCCTCTCCTCCGGCTTCGGCTGCTTCCGGCGAACGCTGAGCACCTTTCGGACGCGCGCGATCGGCTCGCCTTGCTCGTTGACGACCGTCACCTCGAAGGTGGGGTTGATCTTGCCCTTCGCGTCGATTTCCGCGCGCAGCTCGTCGACCCTTGCCCGCGGCATCTCGAACCGCGCCTTGACCTTGCCGCGCCCTGGCCTGAGGAACTCGATCGACGCGCTCTTGTCCCAGACGACGTACCCGTCGCCGAGTTGCATCATCAACATCAGCATGAAGAAAGGGTCGCACATCGAGTACAGCGATCCCCCAAACTGCGTCCCGACGAAGTTGCGATTCCACCCCGAAAGATTCATCGCCACGTCCAGGACGGTCAGGTCCGCGGCGACGTCGGTGACCGAGACGCCGGCCCCCAGGTAGGGCGGGTAGAAACGCATCAGCTTGAGAAAACGGTTGTTCCCGAACCAGCCCGCGACTCGCTGAAGAAAGCTCATAACGACAACAGATGCCTGACCTTGGCGCAGGTCGCCTGTCGACGGCGGAAATGATTCGTCGAGTCATAACGAGTCCGCGCGCATCTCAAATGGACCTTGCGTTGGATAGCGACGAGCATCTGCGCCGCGTGCGGCACCGCGCTTCTCGCCGCGGCGAGAGCGATGGACTTCCCGTGGTTCGAGCGGCACGTGCTGCTCCCCGGCTACTACCCATGGGAGCCCGCTTGGGTGTATCGCGACGTACGCGCTGGCGTCGCGATCGCCGGAATCGCGCTGATCGCCGCCTCGTGGCTGGTCGGCCGTGCGGCCGCCCGCGCCACGCTCGGCGGGGTGGCGAGGATCGCGCTGGCCGTGGCTCTCGCGCTGGTTGCGTCCGAGCTGATTCTGCGTCGTGGGAACGGGCAGTTGACGGCGTGGCGTGCGGCCAAAGTGGAGCTCCGTCTGGGCCGGCCGGATCCGCGTTTCGGTTGGGTCATGCTGCCGTCGCGGGCGACGGTGCTCGGACCGCCCGGTCATACGGTCGTCTACGCTGTCGATGCGTGGGGCGATCGGGCGCGGACGACCCAAGGAGCGCCGGACCCGGACCTGCCCTCCCTGATCGTGGGGGGCGAATCGATCGCGGCCGGGCATGGAGTCGCGTACGAGGAGACCTTTGCCGCGCTGCTGGGAGACGAACTGGGCCTGCAAGTGGTGAATACGGCTTGCGGCGGCTACGGTTCGGACCAGGCCTTGCTGCGTCTCGACGACGCGCTCGACCGGCTGCGGCGGCCCAGGGCCGCGGTCATCACTTTCGAGCCCCTCATGCTGGCCCGCAACGTGCAAGATTATCGCCCGCGCCTTGCGCTGCGAGAGGGTGTGCTCACCCTGGTGCCGCCGGCCGAGGGGGCCTTCGCAGGTCTCCGCCTGCGCGACGTGCTGTTCAACGAAGTGCGATACCTGAGCGATCGGGGGCTCCGCGACTCGATGAGGCTCACGGCCGCGATCCTGCGCGACTCGGCGCGCGCAGCGCGCCAGCACGGGGCAGAGCCCCTCTTCGCAGCGATCTCGATCGGAAAGCGGCGCACGCTCGAGGAGCACCCCGAAGGGGCCCTGCTGCGCGAGTTGCTCGTCGAGCAACGCCTTCCGTACGTGCTCGTCGATGTCGACCCGTCCGAGCTTCTGCCCTGGGACGGTCATCCGGATCCCGCGGCGCACCGGCAGATCGCGAGAGAGCTCGCGGCGGCACTGCGGCCGCGCCTCTCCCAGACCCAGTAGCTTCCAGGCGTCGAGCCGCGCCTCGCCGTCATCGGCGGCGCAACCTGCGGGCGATCCCGACCAGCCCGGCGGGCTCGAACGCCGCGATCAGCATGATCAGCAGGCCGTAGACCACCAGGTCCAGGCTGCGGCCGCTGCCTCCAAGCGCAACGCTGGTCACCGCCGAGAGCGGGATCAGGACCGCCGCGCCCAGCAGCGGGCCCACCAGCGTGCCGGCGCCACCCAGCACGACGACCAGGCAGATCTGGATGGACAGCGACAGCGGCAGCACCGAGGGCGGATCGATGAAGAGGACGTACTGCGCGTAGAACGTCCCGGCCATCGCCGTCAGGGCAGCGGAGATCGCGATGGCCAACTGCTTGTAACGGGTGGCCGGCACGCCGACGCTGCGGGCCGCCGCCTGGTCTTCGCGGATGGCGCGCCAGTAGTAGCCTGGCCGGCCGCGCCGCAGCCACGCGGCTAGCGCCAGGGAGAGCGCGAGCAGCGCGGCGATCACGTAGTAGTAGCCGAGCTTGTCGCCGAACTTGAACGCCGCCAGGCCCTCGCCCTCGATCGGCAGGAAAAGGCCCACCGCGCCGCCGGCGAACTCCCAGTTCGTCACCGCGATCCCGGCGATCTCGCCGATGGCGATGGTGGCGATGGCGAAGTAGTGGCCCGAGAGGCGGAAGCACGGGTACCCGATCGCCAAGGCGAGCGCTGCGGCGACAGCCGCGCCCGCGAGCAGGCCCAGCCACGGCGACAGGCCCGCGTGCTGGAAGAGCAGCGTGGAGGTGTAGGCGCCGGCGCCGAAGAAGGTGGCCTGCCCGAGGGAGATCTGCCCCGCGAACCCGCCAAGAATGTTCCAGGCCGTACCCAGCAATGCGTTGAGCAGCACCAGGATCATCACGTGCTGCGGATACGGTCCGCGCACGAGGAGCGGGTACAGGAGCACGGCGGCGGCGACCGCGGCGGGGATCGCGATCTTCACTGCTTTCCCACCAGGCCGCGGGGCCGGAGCAAGACCACCACGAGGTAGATGGCGAAGACGAAGAGGTTCTTCACCGCCGGGGCGACGAAGACGCCGGCGAGCGATTCGACCACCCCGATGAGGACCCCTCCGGCGAAGGCGCCCACCACGGAGCCGAAGCCGCCCAGCGCGACCGCCACGAAGGCGATGAGCGCGAACACGCCGCCCACCTGCGGGAACACGTAATAGAAGGTGGAGAGCAAGGCGCCGGCAACGCCGACGCAGGCCGCGCCCAGGCCCCAGGCGAATGCGAACATCCGGTCGGGATTGATGCCCATCAGCGAAGCGGCCTGGCGATCTTCCGCGGTGGCGAGGAGCGCGCGGCCCACCTCTGTCCGGGAGAGCAGCCACCACAGCGCGCCGGTCGTGATCACCGCTCCGGCCGCCGCCGCCACCTGCGGGCCGCTGACGTACACGCCGGCCAGCGCGAACCGGCCGGTCACCCAGGTGTCCCCCAGCGTCCGGAAGTCGGGCCGCCAGAGGAACTGCGCGGCATTCTGCAGAAAGACTCCCAGGCCGAAGGTGGCGAAGATCTGCGCGAGCATGGGGGCGCGCAGCACGCGGCGGATGAGCGCGTAGTAGACGAGGACGCCCAGGGCGAACAGGGCGACCGCGTTGATGGGCAGCGCGGCGATCGGGTCCCATCCCAACGCGGCGTGGAGGAAGTACGAGAGGTACATGGAGAGCATCAAGAACTCGCCGTGGGCGAAATTGACGATCTCCATCACGCCGAAGATGAGCGTGAGCCCGGCGGCGATGAGCGCGAAGACGAATCCGATGAGCAGGCCGGAGACGAGCGCCTGCGCGATGAGCGCGGCGTTCACTTGCCCCAGGCGGGAAGCGGCCAGCGCACCTCGGCGGCGGCGAGGTCGAACGGGAACACCACCACGTATTTGCCGTCCTGGATCTGCACCAGGATGCCGCTGCCGAGTGTGTTCTGGTGCGTCTTCGGGTCGAACTTCACCCCTCGCCAGGGCATGATCAGCGAGTCGCCCGGCAGGTCGGTCGACTCCAGCGCCGCGCGGATCTTCTCCGCATCGGTGGAGCCGGCGCGGTTGATGGCGTCGGCGAGGACGAGCATTCCCACGAATGCGCGAGCGCTGGTGCCGTCCATGTCGATCGCCTGACCACGCGCGGCCTGGGTCTTCTTGCGGAACAGATCGTTCACCTTCTGCACGATGGGCTTCTTCGCGCCCAGCCCCAGCGCCCACACTTCGCGCGAGAGCACTCCCTCGGCGTCCTTGCCCAGCGACGGCACGTACTCGCTCGAGACGTGGCCGGCATCCATCGCCAGGATGGCCTGCGGCCGGAAGTCCAGCTCTTTCATCGTCTTGGTGGAGAGGATGGCATCGTTGGTATACGAGGCTTGCAAGAGCACTTCGGGCGAGGCGGCCTTGAGCCGCTGGATCTCGGCGTTCAGGTTGGTGGACTTGGCGTCGTACGCCAGGTCGGCCACGACCGGATAGCCGTACTGCTGGGCGTATTTCTTCTCGAACTTGCTCACGTCGGTGCCGAAGAGCGTGTTCTCGTAGAACAGCGCCACGTTCTTGACCGGCTTCCCGCGCTTCTTCATCTCGCCCAGGAACTTGAAGAAGTTCTCGCTGAACTCGTCGTCGGTGGGAGTGGTCCGGAAGAACCAGCGGAACCCGCGCGACGTCAAAAGCGGCGAGGTCGAGTCGGCGTTGAGGAAGGGAGTCTTGAGCCGCTCCGCAGCCTGGCTGGCGGTCGCCGTCACGTTCGAGTTGTACGAGCCGATCAGCGCAATGACTTTCTCCTGGGAGATGAGACGCTCCGCCTCGGAGAGTCCCTTCTCCGGCGACGACTGGTGATCCGCGAACACGACGCGCACGCGGGCACCACCCAGGTTCGGCAGGCCCTTCCCCTTCCCCAGGGGCACGGGGAGGTCGACGTCCTCGTTGACCAGCTCGGCGGCGAGCTCGATCGCGTCCTTGATGTCGTTTCCCACCTTCGCCAGGTTGCCCGAGAGGGGATAGACGGCCCCGATCACGACCTCTTTAGGCTGGGCGGAAGAAGCGCGCGGGAAGACCAGCGACACGGCGAGGACGGCGAAGACAAGTGCGACCCGTCGGGACATGGTTCCCCCTCCAAGTTTGCCGCGGAGATTGTCCGACCGCGGACGGCCCGTCAACGAGGGCGGCGAGCGTCGCAGGCGCTCGCGGCCTTGACGCGCCGCGGCCCGCCCCAGAACAAGTACAATCGAACCATGCATGGCGGCCGCTGGACCGGGGCTGAGGCGCGTCGCGCGATCCGCACCGGAGAATGGACGGGGCCGACGGCGGGGCTGGCGCTGGCCCACGCTCAGGCGAACCTGGTGGCGCTGCCGCGCGAGCACGCCTTCGACTTCCTCCTCTTCTGCCAGCGCAATCCGCGCCCTTGCCCGCTGCTCGAGGTGGTCGAGGCGGGGCGCGTCGAGCCCGGGTGCGCGCGCGGCGCCGATCTGCGCACCGACTTCCCCCGCTACCGCCTCTTCCTCGACGGAGCGCTAGCCGCCGAGATCGACGACGCCACCCCGCTCTGGCGCGACGACCTGGTCAGCTTTCTCATCGGGTGCTCCTTCTCCTTCGAAGCGCCGCTGATCGCCGCCGGCCTCGAGGTGCGGCACCTCACCGAGCGGAGCAACGTGCCGATGTACCGGACGGCCCGCCCTACCCGCCCGGCGGGTCCGTTTCGCGGGCCGCTGGTGGTGAGCATGCGCCCGTTCCGCCCCGCCGACGTCCCGCGCGTCGTGGAGATCACGGGGCGGCTCCCCCGCGTGCATGGCGCGCCGGTGCACGCAGGAGATCCCGCCGCGCTCGGGATCGCCGACCTGTCCCGACCCGACTACGGCGACGCAGTGACCGTGCGCGACGGAGAGGCGCCGGTCTTCTGGGCCTGCGGAGTCACTCCCCAGGCCGCTCTTCTCTCGGCGCGCGTCCCGTTCGCGATCACGCACGCTCCGGGGCACATGCTCGTCACCGATCTGCCTTGCTCGGGCCCGTTTCCCGGGGACGTGGCATAGCCCGCTTACAGCCCGAGGAAAGCCCTGCGGACCAGGTCGCTGCCGAGGAGCTCCGCAGAAGGGCCTTCGCGGACCATGCGCCCGGTCTGGAGGACGTAGGCGCGGCTCGCGCACGCGAGCGCGGCCCGCACGTTCTGCTCGACGAGCAGGAGGGTCAGGCCGGCGCGGTTGATGGACGCCAGCGCCTCGTAGATGCGGGCCACCAGCTTGGGCGCGATGCCCAGGGACGGCTCGTCGAGCAGGAGCAGGCGCGGGCGGCTCATCAAGCCGCGCGCGATCGCCAGCATCTGCTGCTCGCCTCCCGAGAGCGTCCCAGCGAGCTGGCGCGCGCGATCCTTCAACACGGGAAAGAGCGCGGTGACTTCGTCGAGGCCTCGTGCGCGGGCCCGAGGGTCCCGATACGTAAAGGCGCCGAGCAGGAGGTTGTCGAGCACCGTGAGCCGGCCGAACAAGTGGCGCCCCTCGGGGACGTACGCGATCCCCGAGCGAACGATCTCGTGCGCGGCGCGCCCGTCGATTCGCTGCCCCTCGAGGTCGATGCGCCCGGCCCGCGGCTGGAGCAGGCCGGCGACGGCTCTGAGCAGGGTCGACTTCCCGGCGCCGTTCGCCCCCACCAAAGCGACGATCTCGCCCCGCTTCACCTCGAGCGAGACGCCGTGGAGCGCAGGCAACCCGCCGTAGCCGGCGGTCAGGTCCTGGACCCGGAGCGCGGGGGCTTCATCCGCCAAGGTAGGCCTCGATGACGCGCGGATCCCGGGCGATCTCCGCCGGCAACCCGCTGGCGATGCGCCGGCCCGCGTCGAGCACCACCACCCGATCGCTCAGGGTCATGATCACTTCCATGACGTGCTCCACCACCAGCAAGGCGATGGCGCGCGCGCGCAATGCGCGGAGCACCTCGAGGGCCTGCTGCGTCTCGGCGGGAGTGAGGCCGGAGAGCGATTCGTCGAGCACGATGAGGCGCGGGCCGGTGGCGAGCGCGCGCGCCAGCTCGATGCGCTTCTGCAGCGCGGCCGGCAGCTCGCCGGCCACCGATGCGGCGACCGCGGCCAGCCCGGCGATGCGGATCGCCTCCAGCGCGCGCTCGCGCGCGGCCCTGCGGGTGGCCTCGCGCAGGAAAGCGCCCACGATCACGTTGTCCAGGACGCTCATCTCCCGGAACACCTTCACGAGCTGGAATGTCCGCGCGATCCCGGCCCGAGCGATCTCCTCGGGCGGCCGGTTGGTGAGATCGCGGCCGTCGAACAGCACCCGGCCTTCGTCGATCCGCGTCTGACCGGTCAGCCCGTTGAACAGGGTGGTCTTTCCCGCGCCGTTCGGCCCGATGAGCCCGACGATCTCTGCCTGTCCGACCGTGAGATCCACGCGGTCGTTGGCCAGGAGACCGCCGAACCGCTTGGTAAGTCCCTGGACCTCGAGCAGCGTCTGCCCGTCCATCGCAGCCGCGAAGTACCGCGCTGGATCGTCCGGAGCAAGTCGCCCTTGCACAGCGCATCGGGCGCGCGCACTGTTCGTCCCGCCTGGGAGGCGCGCCATGCCGGACCCGCTCGATCCCGAGGAGCTGCGCGCCGTCGACGCTTGGTGGCGCGCGGCCAACTACCTCACCGTCGGCCAGATCTACCTGCACCAGAACCCTCTCCTGCGCGAGCCCTTGCGGCCCGAGCACGTCAAGCCTCGCCTGCTTGGACATTGGGGCACCTCGCCGGGCATCAGCCTCGTCTACGCGCACCTCACCCGCCTGGTGCACGACCGGGACGCCGACGCCATCTTGCTGGTCGGACCGGGCCACGGCGGGCCGGCCGTCAACGCCAACGTCTGGCTGGAGGGCACCTGGGGCGAGATCTATCCCCAGGTGGCGCAGGACGCGGAAGGCATGCGCCGGCTCTTCCGCCAGTTCTCCACGCCGTACGGCATTCCCAGCCACGTGAGCCCGCCCACGCCTGGATCGATCCACGAAGGCGGCGAGCTCGGATACGTGCTCACGCATGCGTTCGGAGCCGTGTTCGACAACCCCGATCTGCTGGCGGTGGCGATCGTGGGGGACGGCGAGGCGGAGACGGGTCCTCTGGAAGGCTCGTGGAAGGGAATCAGCTTCCTGAACGCCGCGCGCGACGGCGCCGTGCTCCCGGTGCTCCACCTCAACGGGTACAAGATCGCCTCGCCGACCGTGCTGGGGCGCAAGCCGGACGAGGAGATCCGCGCGCTGTTCTCCGGGCACGGCTACGAGCCGCGGTTCGTGGAAGGCGACCAGCCGGCGCGCGTGCACCAGGACTTCGCGGCCGCGCTGCAGTGGGCGCACGATCGCATCCTCGACTACCAGGCCGAGGCGCGCGGAGGACGGCTGCGCGACCGGCCGCGCTGGCCGCTGATCGTGCTGCGCACGCCGAAGGGTTGGACAGGTCCGCGCGAGCTGGACGGCGTGCGCATCGAGGGCACGTTCCGCTCCCACCAGGTGCCGCTCGCGAAGGTGCGTGAGGATCCGCGCCAGCTACAGATGCTGGAGCAATGGATGCGCAGCTACCGGCCCGAGGAGTTGTTCGACGAGCGCGGCCGGCCGGTGCCGCAGATCACTGCGCTCGCGCCGCGGGGAGAGCGGCGGCTCGGCGCAAATCCGCACGCGAACGGCGGGCGGTCATTGCAGCCGCTCGAGCTGCCCGACTTCACGCGATACTCGGTTCCGGTGACGGCGCCGGGCGCCTCGCGCGCCGAGTCGACGCGCCAGCTCGGCGTGATGCTCCGCGACGTGTACCGGCAGAACTTGCGCAACTTCCGGCTCTTCTGCCCCGACGAGGCGAACTCCAACCGCCTTACTCCCATCTTCGAGGTGGAGGACCGCGCATTCGCGGAGCGCATCTTGCCCGGCGACGACCATCTCTCCCCCGCCGGGCGGGTGATGGAGGTGCTGAGCGAGCACAACTGCGAGGGTTGGCTCGAGGGATACGTGCTCACGGGCCGGCACGGCATGTTCGTCACGTACGAGGCCTTCGCGCTCATCGTCGCCTCGATGGCCACCCAGCACGCGAAATGGCTGGAGATGTGCGAGTCGCTGCCGTGGCGCAAGCCGGTGTCGTCGCTGAACGTGCTGCTCACCTCGACGTGCTGGCGCAACGACCACAACGGGTTCTCGCACCAGGGGCCCGGATTCCTCGACACGGTCATCTCCAAGAAGGGCAGCGTCGCGCGCGCCTACCTGCCGCCCGACGCGAACTGCCTGCTCTCGGTGGCCGACCACTGCCTGCGCACCCGCAACTACGTGAACCTGATCGTCATCGACAAGCAGCCCGAGCTGCAGTGGCTGGACATGGACGCCGCCCGCGACCATTGCTCGCGCGGCGCTTCCGTCTGGAAGTGGGCCAGCAACGATGGGCCCGAGGGCGAGCCCGACGTGGTGCTGGCCTGCTGCGGCGACACGCCGACGCTGGAGACCATGGCGGCCACTCGCTTTCTGCGCGAGAACGCGCCGGACCTGCGCGTCCGGGTGGTGAACGTGGTGGACCTGATGACGCTCTTCTCTCCGGAGGAGCACCCGCACGGGATGCGCGAGGAGGCGTTCGTCGAGCTGTTCACGTCCGACGTGGACGTGGTGTTCGCCTTCCACGGGTATCCCACGCTGATCCACGGCTCCTTGCACGGGCGCCCGAACCCCTCGCGGTTCCACGTGCGCGGCTATCGCGAGGAAGGCACCACCACCACGCCGTTCGACATGACGGTGCTGAACCAGATCAGCCGGTTCCACCTCGCGGCGGAGGCGCTGAAGCGCGCGCGGCGCAAGCCGGCCAACGCGGCCGCGGTCATCGAGGAGTGCCATCGCGCGCTCGAGCGCCACCGCCGGTACGTCGAGGAGCACATGGAGGACCTGCCGGAGATCCGCGACTGGACCTGGACGTGATCGTCCTGTGCGTGAACAGCGGCTCTTCGTCGGTAAAGCTGGCGCTGTTTCGCGGCGAGGTGAGGCTGGCCTCGGCGTCGGTGGGGCGCGTGACCAATCACGGCGCCGCCGTGCACCAGGCCCTGGCCGATCTGGAGGCTCGCGGCTTCCCGCCTCCGGATGCCGCCGGCCACCGATTCGTGCACGGCGGCCCGCGCCACCACGCGCCCGCGCTTCTTGATTCGGCACTAATTGCCTCCCTCCGCGAGGCCGTTCCGTTCGCCCCGCTGCATCTGCCCGCCGCGCTGCTCGGCGTCGAAGCGGTCGCGGCGCGCCGCCCCGGAATGCGGCAGGTCGCCTGCTTCGACACGGACTTCCACTGGAACATGCCCGAGGTTGCCCGCCGTCTCCCCCTGCCCAGCGAGCTGCACGAGGCGGGCGTCCGCCGCTACGGCTTCCACGGCCTGTCCTACGAGTCGGTGGTCGCCGAGCTCGGAGCTGAGCGGCTCGGCCGCGCGGTCCTCGCCCACCTTGGCAACGGCGCCAGCATGTGCGCTGTGCGCGACGGCCGGTCCATCGACACCACGATGGGCCTGACCCCCGCGGGCGGATTCATGATGGGGACCCGCACGGGCGATCTCGATCCCGGCGTGCTCATCCATCTTCTCGACGCGCACGGATACGATTCGAAGCGGTTGGAGGAGCTGATTGACCGGGGCTCCGGGCTGCTCGCGGTGTCGGAGCGAACCTCGGACATGCGCGAGCTTCTTGCGGCCCGCTCCACCGATCCGCACGCGGCGCTCGCCGTGGAGATGTTCTGCTACCAGGCCGCCAAGGCGGCCGGCGCGCTGGCCACGGCGCTCGGCGGGATCGCTTCACTCGTCTTCACCGGCGGCATCGGCGAGCACGCCCCGCCGGTCCGCGAAGGCATCTGCGCGCGGCTCGCGCACCTCGACGTGCGCCTGGACCCGGCCCGCAATGCGGCGAGCGCCCCGGTCATCAGCACTGAAGACAGCCCCTGCACGGTCCGCGTGGTCCCGGCCGACGAAGAACGCTCGATCGCGCGGCACACTGCGCGCGTGCTCGCCAAACAGGGCTGATACATTAATCGCGCTCTTTGGAAATCTCATCTCAGGTTCATCACCGGTCTAGACCTTCCGCTGCATCATCTCCCGACTTGTCATAGATGGAAGGTACTCGGGCTTCTAGAGGCCGCTCGCGACACGGTGACTACGTCTCGAGCAGCGTGCCGAGCACCGCGGGCCACCGATTCTCGAAGTCGCCGTCCCGTTGGAGTCCGCGCTCCAACAGAGTTTGGATTCGCTGCTGCGCTTCAGGCCACGTCAGCGCGGTCTCAAAGGAGGTGATGGCGTCGAGGAGCCGGTCGGCGGACGGCAACGAGACCTGGTTGACGAGATTCTTCGCGGCGGCGATGGCACGCCGGTCGAAGGAGGCGATCCGGCGCGCGAGTGCGTCGACGAAGCCGTCCAGCTCGGCGTCTGGAAGTGCCCGGTTGACGTATCCGTATCGTTCCGCGGTGTCGCCATCGAAATCGTTCGCGCCGAGAACGATTTCGAGCGCGCGGCCGCGGCCGACCAGATGTGGGAGGCGTTCGGTACCGCCGCCGCCGGGATGCACTCCCACCCCGACTTCGGGTTGGCCGAGTCGCGTGTTCTCGCGCGACGCGAAGCGCATGTCGCAGGCGAGGACGAACTCGCTGCTCACGCCCCGGACGCAGCCTCGGATCTTTGCGAGGCTGACCACCGGGGACTTGGTGAGACGCACGAACGTATCCATCAGAATCGGGAGGCCGGAAGCCCCGACGGCTGTGGTGATGTTCCCCGTCTTGCCGGTCAAATCAAAGTGGGCAAGGTAGAAGTCAGGATTCGCGCTCTCGAATACGACGACACGCAGGCTCGGGCTGGTGTCCATCCGAACGAGCAGATCCTGGAGGCCTTCGAAGATGGTCGCGTCCACTATGTTGAAAGGCGGATATTCGAATACAACCCTCCAGTACGCAGGCGTTTCCTCGATCACCCGCACGTGCGCCGCTGGATTAGTTTTAGCCATGGTTCACCGTTCTAAGACCTCGAAAGAGCGGGACGGCGAGGTGATCTTCTTCTCTTCATAGGAACGCATGCGCGCGAGTGCAGGTTCGGTGATGCATAATTTCAAGAAGAGATTTCGTTCGAGTGCCAGTCCCTGTGCCAGCGGCATCTCGGTGGCGTTGCGGTTCCCCCGTGTCCAGGATCGAGTCCCACTTCGCCGTCAACCGGCCGAGGTCCTCGGGATGCACCGCGGACTTCCATCCCCAGCCAAGCCTTTCCTCGGAGGGCAGACCCGTGTGGTCGTGCCACCACCGATTCAGGAATTCGTTCCAGCCGCTCGGCCGGGCGCGCCACGCAAGCGTGGGAATCGCGTCGATGATCTTGTGGCCGGCATCCATGATTCCGGCCGTAATGCTAACAGAATCATCATGGATCCGCCCGGGTGGCGCGTCACCAGAAGAGACGAGCCCGGCCACCCCTTCAGAGAAAATCGGTGGCAGAACCCACCGGATGAGACGCGGGTCGTTGGTGTACGCGCGTTGGCGGCCGATCCGGGTCCGCACGAGTTCCTCATGACCGCCCGGTCGACCTCTTCCCGGATTGGGGGAGGAACGTTATCCGGTGTACCTGCTTCAAGGGAGCACTTCACTCCCCTGGTTCCGAGCCAAAGGCGAAAGCGGACAGTCATCGTGCCCATGCAAGCCTTCATTGACGACAGTGGAGGTAACGGGCAGGGCCGGTGTTTGTCTTGGCCGGGCTCATCGGCCACCTGAAGAGTGGGCGATCTTCTCGGATGAATGGAGCGCCTGTCTTAGTCGCGAACCAGTTCTGTCGCACTTGAGCATGCGCAAGGCACACGCCAGGCGCGGCGATCTTTCGTCTAGGCTGAGCTTACGCGCGCGTCTTGGGCGCCAGCGCCACCGCGTCGCGCAGGGCCTGGACCAGGCTGCGCTCGTCCGCCTTCCCCGTGCCCGCGATGTCGAACGCAGTCCCGTGGTCCACCGAGGTGCGCGCGAACGGCAGCCCCACGGTGATGTTCACGCCCGCCTCGAGGCCCAGTACCTTGACGGGTCCGTGGCCCTGGTCGTGATACATCGCGACCACCAGGTCGAAGTCGCCGCGCCCCGCGCGGAAGAAGAGCGTATCCGCCGGCAGTGGGCCTTCCACCTCGATGCCCCGGGCCCGCGCCGCCTTGATCCCGGGGATGATCTTGGTCTCCTCCTCGCCCCGGCCGAACAGGCCGCCCTCCCCGGCGTGCGGGTTGATGGCGCAGACCGCGATGCGCGGGCGGGCCATCCCGGAGCGCACCAGCGCGTCGTGCCCGCGCCGGATGGTGCGCTCCACCAGCGCCGGCTCGATCTTCTCGATCGCCTCGAGCAGCCCGATGTGCGTGGTCACGTGGATGACGCGCATCTTGGGCGTAGCGAGCATCATCGACACCTCCTCGGTGCCGGCCAGCTTGGCGAGCAGCTCGGTATGGCCCGGGTACTTGTGCCCGCCCGCGTGCAGCGCCTCCTTGTTGAGCGGCGCGGTGCAGATTCCGTCGATGCGTCCCGCCATGGTCAGCTCGACCGCGCGCTGGATGAACTTGAACGCGGCGTCGCCGGCGGTGGCCGACAGCTTTCCGAACGGCAGGTCTTCGGGAATCACCGGGAGGTCCACCACGTCCGCTTCGCCGAGGCGAAACGTGGCTTCCTCCGGTTTCTGGATGGGCCGGAGGGACAGCTTCGATCCGACGATCTGGCCCGCCTTGCGCAGCCGGCGGGCATCCCCGATGACCAGCGGCCGGGAGATCTCGTACAGCTCCGGGACCGCCAGCGCTTTCATGATGATCTCGGGACCGACGCCGGCGGCGTCCCCCATGGTGATGCCGATGATCGGACGTGCCATGGCTCAGCTGGCTCCGGCGCGGATCAGGCGCTTCAAGGCAACGCGGCAGCGCTGCAGGGTCTGGGGCGTCCCGAAGGCGCCCGCCTTGGTCACCACGGGAAGCGGCCGGCGCGCGTCGGCCAGGCCCATGGGCACGCCGGGCTCGACCTCGCCAAACAGGTGCAGCCCGCCCGCTCCCAGGGATCCGAGCACCGCGCGCGCGATGTCGCCGCCCGTCGCGATCAGTCCGCCGATTTGCTCTGCCGACTCGGTCGCGAATCTCCCCAGCGCCTCGGCGAGCGCAGGCCCGATCTCCAGGTCGACGGTCGAGCCGAGCGAAGTGACCAGGACCACGTCTTGTCCCGCGGCGAGGGTCCTGCGCACGTCGGCGGCAGTGCGCACCCACTCCGCGTTTTCCGCGCCACCGAGCAGGAGTGCCGTGTCCAGCTCGAACGTCTCGACTTCGTCATCCGCGCCGAGGATCCGGGCCTGTTCCCGCGCCACGGTCGAGCGGCTGCCCACCAGCGCGAGGATCGGGCCGTTCGAAAGCCGCGGTTTCGCGTCGCTCCCCGCCCTGGGCCGCAGGCCGAGCGCCGCGGGCAAGTGACGGGCGAGCCCGCCGGAGCCGACCCAGATGGTCGGCCAGCGCAGCTTCGCGCCCGCGTACGCGATGCGGCGCAGATCGTCCTCCTGCTCGGCGTCACACACCGCGACCTTCACGCCGCGAAGGATCATGTCGGAGAGCGTCAGCCGCAAGTCGTCGTGTCCGCCGCGAATCGTGGCGAGACGCACGGGCTCCGCCTCGAGCCCGGCCTGGCCGAGCATCGGGACCGGATCCGCGGGCCCCGTCATCCCCGATTTCTGCCATAGCTCGCTCTGCTCGAGCGGCACTCCGGAGACCAGCACCCGCCCGTCCCGCGTCGTGCGGCCGGTGCCGGGGAACGCGGGAGCGAAGATCACCAGCGGCGATTCACCGCCGCTGTGCTCAGCCGCCGCCCGGAAGGTGGTCGCCAGCTCGGCGGCCAAGTGCCCGCGCAGCGTCGAGTCGATCTTCTTGTAGAGCGTTCGCGATCCCCTGCGGTACGCATCCTTGGCCGCCTCCCCGGATTTCCGCGCGGCCTCGTCCCGTGAGAGGCGCCGGGTATCGGTGTCCACGGAGACGATCTGCGCCGAATCGGGCGGGGGCGAATTGCCGATCGACACGAAACTCGGCAGCCCCGCCAGCGCAAAGGCGATCCCGCAGTCGGCGGCGCCGGCCAGGTCGTCGGCGATGACCGTCACGTCGGTCACGGCTGCACCGCCGGGGCGGGCGCGAGGGCTGGTTGCCGCGCCTGCATCCGCCGGTACCACCAGGCGGTGATGATGGGAACCAGGATCGCGGTCACCACCACGCTGGTGGCGACGAGCACGGTGGCGCTCGCCGCGGCGGGCTTGTAGGCGACGCCGAGGAGCCCCGCCTTCCAGGTGCGGATGATGGCACCCAGGAAGAGCGGCACGATCATCATGCCGCCGGGGATTCGATCGATCGTCCGCTTGATCGGGATCTGGACCATGGCGGCCTCGCGGGCGCGGGGCGCGCGCCGACCTTCTTGCGAGACATGCTGCTCCTCGCCGTGCAACTCTACAAGTCGTCCCCGGGGCATCCGGCGCGACCAGGAGGCGAGAGATGCACAAGAGCAAGCTGTCGACGTTCGTGATCGACTGCGAGACCTCCGACATCGACCGCGCAGCGGAGTTCTGGAGCCGCGCGCTGGGCCGTCCCGTGGCGAAGGTCACTCCGGAGAGCGGCGGCTACCGCGAACTGCGCGCTGGTCCGGAGGAGCCGCTGCTCCTCGTGCAACAGGTCACGCATCCGAGCCGGATCCACCTCGACATCGAGAGCGACGATCTGGAGGCCGAGGTGCGCCGCCTCGAGGCGCTGGGCGCCAAGCGCGTCCAGTTCGTGAAGCGGTGGTGGGTGATGGAGGCGCCCACCGGGCACCGCTTCTGCGTGGTCCATCCTCAGCGCGGACCGATCGGTTCAGACGGAAACGAATGGCCGTCAGGCGAATCCTGATGCGGCAAACGTTTGCGCAAATTTCGACTTGCCGACGTCGGCATCCGGTAACGCGTCGGGACTTGAAGCTCGAATCGCCAGAGCGTTGCTTCGCCTCCGACTTTCGAGGGACCACGCTCATTTCAGTTCCACAAGGAGGTCGCCATGAAGAAATGGCGCTTCGTGTATCTCGGTGCCGTCGTGTCCGCGTTGGTCATCGGGTTCGGTCTCTGGAGCCCGCTGAAGCAGGCGGTCGCAAACGACCGCAACAACGCTCCCCGCTTCAAGGTCGATCCGTTCTGGCCAAAGCCGCTCCCCTCCGACGTCGAAACCAATCCAGCCGCCGCGACTGACGGCAATCGCACCACCGGGCCCGGGGCCACCAAGCCCTGGGTGACCGGCGAGGTCGCCGGACACGGCATCGACTCGAACGATCACGTCTTCATCGTCACCCGCGGTCCCCAAGGCAACCTGGTGTCGCCGGAGACGGTGATCGCGCATCCATCTCCCTCGGTCGTCGAGTTCGACCGGGCGGGGAACGTGGTGAACTCCTGGCCGCCGAACATCATGTCCGCCACGGCGCCGTGGTGGACCGCTCCGATCGACCCGGTCGGCTGCGACGGAAGCCCGGCGTGCCATGGGGCGCTGCGCGGAGTGCCGCAGGGAATCCATGGCCTGTTCGTCGACTACCAGGACAACGTCTGGATCGCCGGCAATGGAGACGGCATCGTCCAGAAGTACTCGCACGACGGAAGCAAGCTGCTGCTGCAGATCGGCCTGCGCGGCGTCTGCGACAACCCCCCGGCCAATACCTGCGGCAACTCGGGAGGCAACGCCGCAGCCAACAACAGCCGGACTCTCCTGAACCAGCCACCGAACGTGAGGGTGGATCCGAACCCGGACCCCGTGACCGGACAGCGAGGCAGCATCTACGTCCCGGACGGGTACGGCAACCACCGCGTGGTCGTGTTCGACAGCAACGGCAAGTGGCTCCGGCACTGGGGCGGCGTGGTCCAGAACAGCGCCAACCCCAATCTCACCGCGCACGACCGAGGCAGCTTCGCGGCCGGCGACGGCGGACACCCCCACTGCCTGGTCATGGGCAAGGACGGATACCTGTACGTATGCGACCGCGCCAGCGACCGGATCCTCGTCTACGAGAAGGCCCCGAAGAACTGCACGGCTGATCCATCCGTCTGGGTCCTGGGCGCTACGCCCGTGTGCCAGCCCGTCAAGATCATCACTGTGATCCCCGGCACGGGCGTGACCGCGGGTCGATCCGACGGCGTGTACAAGAACGTCCTCGGCACGGCTGGATCGGCGTGGGACCTCGACTTCTCCATCGACAAGGACCAGAGCTTCTTCTTCGAGGTCGACGGCGGCAACGAGATCGTCTGGACGTTCGATCACCAGCTCGCGCTCGCCGGTCAATCGACGCCCTGCACGACGATCGAGTGCGGCGAGTGGCCGCGCACCATCCTGGCCGGCTTCGGCCGTTCCGGGCACATGGCAGGCGACTTCGTCTTCCTGCACTCGATCGCGCTCGACTCCAGAGGGAACCTGTTCACGGGTGAAACCATCAACGGGCGGCGCATCCAGAAGTTCAAGCCCGCGGGAGACCTGAGAGACGCCAAGACGACCGCGTTCAGGCCGTCCGGCTACCCCGACGTGACGCTCCGCCACTACGACGCAAGGGACAAGGGTGGCGACGGCGACAGGGACGACTAGCAGGTCGGACAGACGGCCGGGAGCGGCGATGCTCCCGGCCGTCGTTGTCAGTTGCGACGGAAGGTGGGCCTCGATGACGAACCGCCGCGCGATACCGGCTCCACTCGCACTCCTGGTCGCATCGTGCTTCCTCGCCGCGGCCGTGCGGCAAGCCAACGCGCACGAGTTCAAGCTCGAGAGCTTGATGAACGCGTTCGTGGGGGTGGAACCGACCGAGCTCCACCTCGTCATCCGGCTGCCCCTGCACGTCACGAAGACGATCCGCTTTCCCGTCAAGGGCGCCGAGATCGATCTGGCGAACGCCGAGCCTGCCATCGAGCGGATGTTGGAAGGCGTCGGACATGACGTGCTGCTCTGGGAGGATAGCCGGCTGCTGGTTCCCAAGAACGCCGTCGGCCGCCTCTCACTGCCCTCGGACCGCTCCTTCGAGCATTACCCGGACGCGGTCGCGCACGTCGCTCGGAAGCCCGCTCCGGACACGGGCATCTACATCGACCAGGGTTACTTCGACGCGCACCTCACGTACTCGATCCAGTCGCCGCGCGCCCGCTTCACCATCGAGACTCGCGTCGCTCCCGAGCTGAAGGATTACCTGAAGCTCGCCGTCCGGTATCTGCCGTTGGACGAGGGGGCCCGGGCGATGGTGATCACCAGCCGCTCCGGGAGGGTGCCGCTCAACCCGGCCTGGTACCAGGCGGGCGCGGGGTTCGTGCTCCTCGGGATCACGCACATCCTGAGCGGCATCGATCACCTGCTCTTCCTGCTCTGCCTGGTGATTCCCGCCCTGCGGTTCCGGCAGGTCGTGGCGATCGTGACGGCCTTCACCGTGGCCCACTCGTTCACCTTGCTCGGCTCTGCTTATGGACTCGCTCCCGGCGGCGATTGGTTCCCGCCCTTCGTGGAGACGGCGATCGCGGCGTCGATCGTCTACATGGCGCTGGAAAACATCGCCGGCGCCAACCTCGGCCACCGCTGGTTGATCACCGGGCTCTTCGGCCTCGTGCACGGATTCGGCTTCTCCTACGGGCTGAAAGAGAACCTCCAGTTCGCCGGCACCCACCTCCTCGTTTCGCTGTTCTCGTTCAACATCGGGATCGAGATCGGCCAGATCGCCGTGCTCGCCGCGATGCTCCCCGTCCTGGCGCTCTTTCGCCGATACGTAGTTCCCGGCCGCGTCGGGGTGATCATCCTCTCGGCGCTGGTCGCCCATACCGGCTGGCACTGGATGATCGACCGCGGGGAGATCCTCTGGAAGACCGACTGGCCTCGCCTGGACGCGGCCGCGCTCGCGACGGTGGGGCGCTGGGTCGCGGGGCTGCTCTTGGCGGCGGGAGTCGCGCGCCTGCTCGCGCGACGCGCGGGCGCGTTCGTCTCCCGCATTCGGGCGAGAGAGAGAGTATCTCACTGAGGCGAGCGCCGTTTCTGCCCGGCGAGCTCGTACAACCCGACGCCGAGCGGCACCAGGAGGACCGAGATCGCCAGCGTGACCACGCCGCGCCAGCCGGCGTGCGAGTACGCCCAGCCGGTCGCGCTGATCCCGGCCGCGCCGCCCAGGTAGTAGAAGAGCACGTAGAGCGAATTCGCCCGGCCGCGGCTGCCGGTCAGCCTGCTGTTGAGCGTCCCCAGCGCGGCCGCGTGCACGCCGAAGAACCCCGCGCAGATGGCCGGGAGGCTGGAGGCGATCACCCCCAGCGAGGGCACCAGCGTGCAGGCTACCGCGGCGGCGAGGAGGGTCGAGCCGATCGCCATGGTCGCGCCGCTCCCCAGGCGGTTGCTCAGGTTGCCCGCGACCGGGCCGGCGACCATCCCCACCACGTACGCGAGGTACAGCAGGGTGATCACATTGACCGGCGCGTTGATCGGCGGCCGGGAGACGTAGAACGGCAGGTAGTTGAACGTCGCCGAGAAGACGAAGAAGGCGGTGAACGCCACCAGCAGGACGCGCAGCACGTCGGCCCGGGACAGCAACTGGATGAATCCCGTGCCCCGCTCCTCCGCGGGCCGCTCGGCCGGCTCGCGCGGCAGCGAACGCGCGGCGGCAACGGCGGCGGCGATGAGCAGCGCCGCCGAGGTGACGAAAGCGTACCGCCAGTGCAGCGGCGGATGGATCCAGCCGCCCAGCAGGCGTCCCCCGAGGCTCCCCGCGATGGTGGCCGACACGTACGAGCCCATCACCACGTTCAGTCGCGCCAGCGGAAGGCTGCGCGCGAGATAGGCAGCGAGGCAGGTGGTGAGCGACGGAATGAAAAGGCCCTGCACGAATCGCGCGGCGATGAGCAGCCAGATGCCTCGCGTCGCCGCGCAGAGCAGGCTGGCCGCGCTCACCACTGCCGCGCCGCCCATCAGGATGGGCCGAATCGGGTACCGGTCGGCGAGCACGCCGAAGGGAAGGTTCGCGAGCGCGATGCCCAGGATGACGGCGGAGATCGTGAGCGAGGCGATGCTCTCGCTGACGCCGAACTCGACCTGCAGGACGGGGAGGACCGGCTGGGTGATGTAGACCGCCGTGAAGGACGCGGCCACCAGGCCAAAGACGATCGCCTGCAGCCGCAGCCCCGAATCGCTGGCGGTGCGCGGCTGCGTGGCGGCTGCGTCCCGGGCCATCGGGGCGGGAGCGTACGACAGCCGGACCTCGCGCGGGGGTGCGATGTTGCCCCGGCGTAGATACGATACGCCGGTCGCGAGGAGGTGCCCCATGGCGAAGCAAGCGGGCGGCGCTCCCACGGGCAGCATCCCGAAGGGCAAATACAAGGTTCCGCAAGGGGCGAAAGTGCCGACGCGGCGGCTGGGGCGGACGGGAGTCGATGTCTCGATCGTGGGGCTCGGCGGGTACCACCTCGGCCTGCCCCCGGAGCAGGAAGCCATCCGCATGGTGCAGACGGCGCTCGACCACGGGATGAACTTCCTGGACAACTGCTGGGACTACAACGGGGGCGACAGCGAACGCCGAATGGGCAAGGCGTTGCGGGACGGCTGGCGGTCCAAGGCGTTCCTCATGACCAAGCTGGACGGGCGCACCGCGAAATCCGCCAACGATCAGCTGGAGCAGTCGCTGCGGCGGCTGCAGACCGACGTGATCGACCTGGTGCAGATCCACGAGGTGATCCGCCCGGACGATCCGGAGAAGTGCTTCGCGGCGGGCAGCTGCATCGAGGCGCTGGTCGCGGCGCAGAAAGCCGGCAAGGTGCGCTTCATCGGGTTCACCGGGCACAAGGACCCGGACATCCACCGCCACATGCTGGACGTGGCGCGCGCGCACCGGTTCCAGTTCGACACGGTGCAGATGCCGATCAACGTACTCGACGCGCACTACCGCAGCTTCGAGCGCGAGGTGATGCCCGTCGCGCTGAAGGACGGCGTGGCGGTGCTGGGCATGAAGCCGATGGGCGCCGGCCTGATCCTGGAGTCCGGCGCGGCCACCGCCGAGGAATGCCTACGCTACGCTATGAGCGTGCCGGGCGTGAACGTGACCATCACCGGCTGCGACGGCGAGGGCGTCCTCGAGCAAGCGCTCCACCTGGCGGTGGACTTCAAGCCGATGCCCGTGGACGAGCGCCGAGCCCTGCTGGAGCGCACCAAAACGGCCGCCCAGGGCGGCAAGTGGGAGCAGTTCAAGACGACCCAGCAATTCGACGGGACGGAGCAGAACAAGCGCTGGCTCACCAGCGCCCGCATTTGATCATCGGCCACGCGACCGCGACTCAAGCTGGCTACGGCTGGCCCGTGTTCTCCCGGCTGTGCGGGTGCCGCACGTCCGTGCCGCGGACCATGTACACGACCATCTCCGCCACGTTGGTGGCGTGGTCGCCGAGGCGCTCGAGGTGCTTCGCCACGAACAGCAGGCTGTTCGCCCGCCGGATGTTGCGCGGGTCCTCCATCATCAGGGCCAGAAGCTCGTTCAGGAGATTGTGGTAGAGCGCGTCGAGCAGGTCGTCGTCCTTGATCACCGCCTGCGCCTTCTCGGGGTCCGCGTCCACGAACGCGTCGAGGGCCTTGCGCAGCTGGGACTGGCAGAGCTGGGCGAGCCGGGTCAGATCGTGCACGGGCCGGAGCGGAGGGGACTGGTTCAGGTCGATGGCCCGTTCGGCGATGTTCACCGCCAGGTCGCCGATGCGCTCCAGGTCGACCACGATCTTGAGCGCCGTGGTGATGAAGCGCAGATCGCTGGCCGCGGGCTGCCGCAGCGCCAGCAGCCGGCGGCAGCTCTCGTCCACTTCCAGCTCGAGCCGGTTCACCTCGCGGTCCGACCCGACCACCTGCTCGGCGAGCTTGGAGTCCCGCTCGGAAAGGGCGCGCATGCTCTGGGCGATCTCCGCTTCCACCTTCCCGCCCAGGGTGAGGAGCTTGGAGCGCAGCTCCTCCAGCTCCGCATCGTACGATCGATCGGTGTGCTTCTTGACGGCCATTATCGAGTCTCTCCTCCTCAAGAGTACCGCTCCGCCCGCGAACAAGCGTAGCGCCGCCCTAGGGGCGGCGACTACCCGAACTTCCCAGTCACGTAATCTTCCGTGCGCGGCTCCTTCGGGTTGGTGAAGATCTGCTCGGTGGGACCGTGCTCCACCAGCTCGCCCATGTAGAAGAAGGCGGTCGTGTCCGAGACGCGCGCGGCCTGCTGCATGTTGTGGGTGACGATCACGATGGTCAGCCGCTCGCGCAGCTCGCGGATCAGCTCTTCGATCTTCGCCGTCGCGATCGGATCGAGCGCGCTGGCCGGCTCGTCCATCAGCATGACTTCGGGCCCCACGGCGAGGGCGCGGGCAATGCAGAGGCGCTGCTGCTGGCCTCCCGAGAGGGAGAGCGCCGACTGGTGCAATCGATCCTTCACCTCGTCCCAGAGCGCGGCTTGCTGCAGGCTCTGCTCCGCCAGCTCGGCATGGTTGCCGCCGATCCCGTTCAGCTTCAGGCCGGCCACGACGTTGTCGACGATCGACATGGTGGGGAACGGGTTCGCGCGCTGGAACACCATGCCGACGCGGCGCCGCAAGTGCACGGGATCGACGCCGCGCCCGTGCAGGTCCTGCCCGTCGACCAGGATGTGGCCGCTCTGGTGGGCGCCCGGCACCAGCTCGTGCATGCGGTTGATGCATCTCACGAAGGTGCTCTTGCCGCACCCGGACGGCCCGATGATGGCGAGCACCGTGTTGGCGGGCACCGACAGCGAGACACCTCTCAGCGCGTGGTTCCCGCGGAACCAGGCGTTGAGGTTCTGCACTTCGATCTTCGGCTGCGCGCCGTTCCCGCCCGTCACCGCCGCGCCCCGAAGCGCTGCCGCGTCAAGAAGCGCGCGCCGAGCGAGAGCCCGCCCACGATCAGGAGCAGGACCAGGGCGGCCGCCCAAGCCTTGTCGTGCCAGTTCTCGTACGGGCTCACCGCGTAGTTGAAGATCTGGACGGTCAGCGAGGCGGTGGGCTGGTCGGCGCGCCAGTTCCAGTACTGGTTGTTGAGCGACGTGAACAGCAGCGGCGCGGTCTCGCCAGCCGCCCGCGCCACCGCGAGGAGCACCGCGGTCATGATGCCGCCCAGTGCCGTGCGCAGGACGACTCGCAGGGAGGTGCGCCATTCCGGCACGCCGAGCGCCAGCGAAGCCTCCCGCAGCGCGCCGGGGACCAGCCGCACCAACTCCTCCGTGCTGCGCGCCAGGGTCGGAATCATCAGGACGGCCAAGGCGACCCCACCCGCGAGCGCCGAGAAGCGCCTCATCGGCAGCACCACCAGGCCGTACGCGACGATGCCTACGATGATCGAGGGCACCCCCGAAAGGACCTCGGCGGTGAAGCGGATGACGTCTCCTGCCCGGCCCCCTCCGCGCTCTGCCAGATAGACGCCGGCGCCCACGCCCAGCGGTACGCCGATCAGGCAGGCGATGCCCACGATGTAGAAGCTGCCCGCGATCGCATTGGCCACGCCGCCGCCCGGCTCGCCCACCGGCGTGGGCAGCGCGGTGAAGAAGTCGAGGTCGAGCGCCGCGACGCCCTTCGACAGGACGAGCCAGAGCACCGACACGAGGGGCACCAATGCGACCAGGAGGCCGATCGCGCAGAGCGCGGTCATGGCCGCGTTCACCACCCGCCGCCGGCGGAGCCGCGCGCTCATGCCGCCACCCGCGCCGGTCCGCGAGTCGAGAGGCGAACCAGGAGGTGCGCGGCCACGTTGAGGAGCAGCGTCACCCCGAAGAGGATGAGACCCAGCCCGGCCAGGGCACCCGTGTGCAGCGCTCCGCTCGCCTCGGCAAACTCGTTGGCAATCACCGCGGGCAGCGAGTAACCCGGCGCGAACAACGAACCCGAGATGGTCGGAGAGTTCCCGATCACCATGGTGACGGCCATCGTCTCGCCCAGAGCGCGCCCCAGGCCGAGAATGGTCGCTCCCAGGATTCCCGCGCGCGCATACGGCAGGACGGCCATGCGGATGGCTTCCCACCGCGTCGCCCCCAGGGCGAGGGCGGCCTCGCGGAGCGAGAGCGGGACCGTGCGCAGCACCTCGATGGAGATGCTGGTGATGGTGGGCAGGATCATGATGGCCAGGATCACGCCGGCCGCCAGGTAGCCCAACCCGACCGGCGGACCGCGGAACAGCGGCAAAAACCCCAGCGTGCTCCCCAGGAAAGGTTCCACCTTCGTGCGCAGCACGGGGACCAGGACGAAGAGCCCCCACAACCCGTAGACCACGCTGGGAATGCCGGCGAGGATCCCGTAGATGTAGGGGAGCGCGCCGTACACGTCGCGCACCACATCCCACTGGCTGTTGAAGACGAACGAAAGCAGGCCGGTGTGGGCGAGCATTCCAGCCGACAACTTGCAGAGCGCGAAGACGATGACCAGGGCCACCGCGAAGACGGCTACGCCCAGGACGGTGAGCAGCGTGGCCCACGCCAGGTCAGCGAAGTTCCTGCGCGTCGGCTCGGCGACCCGGATGAGCCGTCCGAGCCGACGCGCGGCGAGCGTTTCACTTGCTGGTTGCAAGAACTGCCTTTCCTTGAACGGTCATCTTCCTCAAGGTGCCTTCCACGCTGCGCACCACCGACTTGGGCAGCGGCGAGTAATCGAGGGAAGCGGCGGTCTTCTCCCCATCGTGGACGGCCCACCAGAGGAACTGCAGCAGGGCGTGCCCCTTTGCGGGGTCCGTCTGGTCCTTGTAGACGAGAATGTACGTGAAGGAGGAGATCGGATAGGCGTCCTTGCCCTTCGAATCGGTGATCGACACCCGGTAATCGTCCGGCATCTCCACCGTCGCAGCCGCCTGGGAAACGGACTCCAGCGTCGGCTTCACCCACGCCCCGTCGCGATTCTTGAGAGTCGCAGGGATTAGCTTGTTCTGATTGGCGTAGGCAAGCTCGACATATCCGATCGCTCCATCGGTCTGCTTGACCGTCCCGGTCACGCCCTCGTTGCCCTTGCCGCCCAGTCCGACCGGCCAATTGACGCTCTTGCCGGTCCCAGGTCCTGCCTTCCACTCCGGTGAGACCTTCGACAGGTAGTCGGTCCACACGTACGTGGTCCCCGAACCGTCCGAGCGGTGCACCACGGTGATGGGCGCGTCGGGCAGCTTGACCCCTGCGTTCTCGCGCGCGATGGCCGGATCGTTCCACTTGGAGATCTTGCCCAGGAAGATTCCGGAGAGGGTCTCCGGCGTGAGCTTCAGGCTTTGCACGCCGGGCAGGTTGTAGACCACCACCACGGCGCCCAGCACGGTGGGGATGTGCTGGATGCCCGGCGCCTTCGCCATTTCCTCGTCGCTCATCGGCGCGTCGGTGGCGCCGAAGTCGACCGTCTTCTCGGTGATCTGCTTGATGCCGCCCCCCGAGCCGATCGACTGGTAGTTGATCTGCACTTCGGGGTGCAGCTTGTTGTAGTCGCTGAACCACTTGGAATAGAGCGGATACGGGAACGTGGCGCCCGCCCCGGTGATCAGCATCTTGTCGGCGGCGAGTGCCGCCGTGGCGAGGGCGAAGGTGGACAGCAGGGTTACGCGAATTTTTCTCATGGCGCCTCCTTTAGTCGGTTCGTGTGACGTACGTGTGACAAGCGCGTGGCGTTCTACGGCGCGGCAGGCAACTTCACCCAGAAGCGGCTACCCCCCTGGCCGCTCTCCACCCCCACCTGGCCTCCCAGCGCCTGGGCGAGGTGCTTGACGATGGCGAGCCCCAGGCCGGTGCCGCCGTTCTCGCGCGCGCGTCCCGCGTCGGCGCGGTAGAAGCGCTCGAAGATCCGGTCCCGATGGCGCGGCTCGATGCCGGGGCCGGTGTCGAGCACCGAAAGGACCACCGAAGGACCGGTGCCGTCGGCGAGCACGGTGACCCGCCCGCCCTCGGGGGTGAACTTGAGGGCGTTGTCGAGCAGGTTGATGAGGATCTGCTCCAAGGCGCGGCGGTCCCCCACCGCGCGCAGTCCAGGCGGTCCGTCGAATCCGAGCCTGATCCGCTTCGCCTCCGCGCGTCCTCTCACCAGGTCCAGCGACGAGGAAACCAGGGGCGCCAGCTCGACCGGGCCTAGCTCGACGTGGAACTCGCCCGTCTCCAGGCGGGACAGGTCGAGCAGCTCGCGGGTCAGGCGCGAAAGCCGGTCCGCGTGGCGGGCGATCATCTCCACGAATCCGCGCGCGGGCGGCTCGAGCATCTGTCCGCTGGAGAGCAGCGTCTCGACGGCCCCGGTGATGGCCGCCACCGGAGTGCGCAGCTCGTGGCTCGCGTTGGCGATGAAATCGCGCCGCACGCTCTCCAGGCGCTTCTCCTCGGTCAGATCCCGGAGGATCACCAGTGCCCTGCGATCCGCCAGCGGCGAGAGCGTTGCGAAGATCACCTTGTCGAGCGACGCCACGCTGAACTCGCCACGCACCGGCGTGCCAGTGCCCGCGCGCTCGGCGGCCTCGCCCAGCTCGGCGCTGCGGGTGATCTCCAGCACGGTGCGTCCCAGGGCGCGGCCCGTCCCGACCAGGCCGTCCAGGGCGCGGTTGACCACCGCGAACCGGCCCCGCGGGTCGAGGATGCCCGCTGGATCCGGGATGCCGTCGACGATCTCCTGGGGGGCCGGAGGCGGCCCCCCGGCGACGAATCCGGCCTCTTCCGCCTGGAGCAGGCGCGACAGCTCGACCACCTCGCGAGGCAGCGGTTCGCCAGGACGGTGCGCCCCCAGCTCCAGGCGCACCGCGCCGAGCACCTCGTCGAGCGTGACCTTGCGCCAGAAGAGGGCCAATCGCTCACTTCTCCCCCGGATCGACCATCCGGTATCCGCTGCCGCGCACCGTCTCGACCAGATCACGCCCCGGGCCCAGCTTCTCGCGCAACCGCTTCACGTGGGTGTCGACGGTCCGGGTCTGCAGCTCGCCCGAGACTCCCCACACGTCGCGCAGCAGCGTGCCGCGCGTCTGCAGCCGGCCCACCCGGGACATGAAGGTGGCGAGCAGCTTGAATTCGAGCGCGGTCAGCCCGATCTCCTCCGGCCCGACGAAGGCACGGTGCGCCGCCATGTCGATGCGCAGCGGACCGACCTTGTCTTGCAGGACATCGGGCTCGCCGTTCGCGCCGCGCCGGAGCACGGCGCGGGCCCGGAGGACCAGCTCGCGGACGCTGAACGGCTTGGTGACGAAGTCGTCGGCTCCCAGCTCGAAGCCGACCACCCGGTCGACCTCCTCGCCGCGCGCGGTCACCATGATCACCGGCACGTTCTTGGTGCGCGGGGAGCTCTTCAGCTGGCGGCAGACCTCGGTCCCGGGAACGCCGGGCAACATCAGGTCGAGCAGCACCAGGTCGGGAGTGCGATTGCGCGCGAGCGCGAGCGCCTCCTCGCCGTCGCGGGCGGAGACGGTCTCGAACCCCGCCTGGCGCAGGTTGAACTGCATGAGGTCGACCAGGTCCTTTTCGTCTTCGACGATGAGGATGAGCTGAGGGCTGCTCATGGACTCCTCGCTCTATCCGAAGCGTGTGGCAACCAGGTGACGCCATGGCAACTTCCGTCGCTCATTTGCACCTTTCGGCGCTCCGGAGTACAGCCCGGCGGGTTGAGAGCTCCCGAGCACGGTGGGCAGGCCCCCGAGCGCACCGGCCGCGACCCCGTCTGCGGCATGACGGTGGACTGGGATCACCCCAAGGGCGGCTCCGTGGTCCACGAAGGGCGCGAGTACGGCTTCTGCAGCGACCGCTGCAGGGAGAAGTTCGAGTCGGATCCGCGGAAGTTCCTCGGCGAGGCGGCACCCGCCGTGCCCGCGCCCTCGGGAACGAAGTGGACCTGCCCGATGCACCCGGAGGTGGTCGCCGACGGGCCGGGCGCCTGCCCGATCTGCGGCATGGCGCTCGAACCGCGGAGCGTGTCCGCCCACGAAGAAGAAAACCCCGAGCTGCGGGACATGGTTCGCAGGTTCTGGATCAGCCTGGTGCTCACCGTGCCCGTGCTCTTCCTCGGCATGTCGGACCTGCTGCCGGGACGGCCGGTGCAGCACGCCCTCTCGCCCTCCTTGATCGCGTGGATCGAGCTGGCGCTGGCGACGCCGGTCGTACTCTGGGGAGGAAGGCCGTTCTTCCAGCGCGGCTGGGCTTCGGTCCTGAACCGCAGCTTGAACATGTTCACGCTGATCGCTCTGGGGACCGGCGTGGCATACCTGTTCAGCGTGGTCGCCACTGTCGCTCCGGGCCTGCTCCCGGACAGCGTCCGCGACGCGCACGGCGCCGTGCCGATCTATTTCGAGCCCGCGGCGGCGATCGTCACCCTGGTGCTCCTCGGCCAGGTCCTGGAGCTGCGTGCCCGCGCGCGCACCCGCGGCGCCTTGCGGGCGCTCCTCGACCTCGCGCCGAAGACGGCCCGCGAAGTGGAGGGGGAGGAGGAGCGCGACGTCCCGCTCGACCAGGTCCACCCCGGGGACGTGCTGCGCGTGCGCCCCGGGGAGAAAGTGCCGGTCGACGGCGTGGTCATCGACGGCCACAGCAGCGTGGACGAATCGATGATCACCGGTGAGGCGCTGCCGGTGGAGAAGGTCCCCGGCAGCAAGGTCACCGGAGGCACCCTCAACCTGCACGGGACCTTCCTGATGCGCGCCGAGCGGGTGGGGTCCGAAACCCTGCTCGCGCAGATCGTGCGCCTCGTCGCCGAGGCGCAGCGCAGCCGCGCGCCCATCCAGCGGCTGGCGGACCGGGTGGCAGCGTGGTTCGTTCCGGCCGTGATCGCGGTGGCCGCCGCCGCCTTCGCGGGGTGGCTCCTCTGGGGACCCGAGCCGCGCTTCGCGTACGCGCTGGTCAGCTCGGTGTCCGTGTTGATCATCGCCTGCCCGTGCGCGCTGGGGCTGGCGACGCCGATCAGCATCATGGTCGCCACCGGCCGCGGGGCCCAGGCCGGCGTGCTGGTGCGCAGCGCGGAGGCGCTGGAGACGCTCGCCCGGGTGGATACGCTGGTGCTCGACAAGACCGGCACGCTCACCGAGGGCAAGCCGCGCGTGGTCACCATCGAAACCGTCCCGGACTTTCCCGCCGGCGAAGCGTTGCGCCTCGCTGCCGCGCTGGAGCGCGGCAGTGAGCATCCGCTGGCGGGCGCCATCCTCGCGGCCGCGGAGGAGCGAGGCATCGAAGCCCCACCGGCGTCCTCCTTCCGCGCCATCCCCGGCCAGGGAGTGGTCGGGAACGTCGAGGACCGCAAGATCGCGCTCGGGAACGCCGCGCTGCTCGACGGTTTGGGCGTCGACGTGGGCGACGCGCACGGCCAGGCCGATGCGCTCCGCGCCGAGGGGCAGACGGTAGTGTTCCTCGCCGTGGACGGGCAGCTCGCCGGCGTGCTCGGGGTCGCCGACCCGATCAAGGAGTCCGCTCCCGAGGCGCTGCGGGCGCTGCGCGACGAGGGGATCCGCGTGGTCATGGCGACCGGGGACGACCGCACCACGGCCGAAGCCGTCGCGCGCAAGCTGGGCATCGAGGAAGTGCACGCGGAGGTGCTCCCCGACGCCAAGGAGGAAATCCTGCTTCGCGTCCGCAGCCAGGGAGCGGTGGTCGCAATGGCGGGCGACGGGATCAACGACGCCCCCGCGCTGGCCGCCGCGGACGTGGGCATCGCGATGGGCACCGGCACCGACGTCGCCCTGGAAAGCGCGGGCATCGTCCTGGTCAAGGGGGACCTGCGCGGCATCGTGCGGGCGAGGCGGTTGAGCAAGGCGACGCTGCACAACATCCGGCAGAACCTGTTCTGGGCGTTCGCTTACAACACGCTCGGCGTTCCGCTGGCCGCCGGCGCCCTGTACCCGGTCACGGGACTGCTGTTGACGCCGATGTTCGCCAGCGCGGCGATGAGCCTCAGCTCGGTGTCCGTGATCGGAAATGCGCTCCGGCTGAAGCGCGTGCGCCTCTGAGCCGGCCTGCCGGAGGGGCCGGGCACCTTCACGCCCTGAGCAGAATGCGGTAGCGGTTCCGTGGGAGGTTCCGATGCCCGCAGAGCTGGTGCCGGGAACGTGCCGCCACGTCCGGCGCGCCGGGTGCTCCGGACGCTCCGTGGTCCACTCCCGGCACGGGATGATCGCCACCAGCCAACCCCTGGCGGTGCAGGCCGGCCTGGACATGCTCCGCCAGGGTGGCAACGCGGTGGACGCCGCCATCGCCGCAAACGCGGTGCTCGGAGTAGTCGAGCCGATGTCCTGCGGCATGGGCGGCGACCTTTTCGCGATCGTCTGGGAGGCACACAGCGGAAAGCTCTTCGGGCTCAACGCCGCCGGGCGCTCCCCCTACCGCGCCACGGTGGAAGAGATGCGCGGGCGAGGTCTCACCGAGATCCCCCTCGCCGGGCCTCTCTCCTGGTCGGTGCCCGGGGGGGTGGACGGATGGGAAGCGCTCCGCGCCCGCTTCGGGTCGAGGTCTCTGGCCGAGCTGCTCGAGCCCGCCATCGCCATCGCCGAGGAAGGTTTCCCGGTCGGCGAGGTCGCTTCCGGGATGTGGCAGGCCAGCGAAACCGAGCTGGCGGCCAACCCCGATTCCGCGCGCACCTACCTGCCGGCCGGGCGCGCGCCGCGCGTTGGAGAGATCTTCTGGAATCCGGATCTGGCTGGGACCTACCGTGAGCTGGCGCGCGGCGGCCGCGACTCCTTCTATCGGGGGCGTATCGCCCGCGATCTCCTCTCGTTCTCGCAGGCGTCGGGTGGGCTCTTGACGCCGGACGACCTGGCGGACACGTCCGCAACTTGGGTCGAGCCGGTCGGCACGGATTATCGCGGAGTGCGCGTCTGGGAGCTGCCGCCGCCCGGACAGGGAATCACCACCCTGCAGATGCTGAACCTGCTCGAGCCGTTCGACCTGCGCGGCATGGGGCCCCGCTCGGCCGACTACTGGCACCTGTTCGTCGAAGCGAAGAAGGTCGCCTGGGCCGATCGGGCCCGGTTCATCGCGGATCCGGAGAAAACCCGGATCCCGGTGGACGAGCTGATCTCGAAGAGCTACGCGGCCGAGCGGCGGAAGCTGATCGATCCGCGTCGAGCGGGCGCCGGATTGCCGCCGGGAGAACCCCTGCGCCGCGACACCGTGTACCTCGCCGCCGTCGACGCGCAGCGGAATTGCGTATCGCTCATCCAGAGCATCTACCAGCACTTCGGGTCGGGCATGGTGCCGGGCAGGCTCGGATTCGCGCTGCAGAACCGGGGATCGCAGTTCTCGCTCGATCCATCGCATCCCAACCGGCTCGAGCCGCACAAGCGGCCCTTCCACACCATCATCCCGGCGTTCGCCACTCGAGGCGGCAAACCCTGGCTCGTCTTCGGGGTGATGGGCGCGGACATGCAGCCCCAGGGCCAGGTACAGGTATTGGTGAACCTCCTGAACTTCGGCATGAACGTGCAGGCTGCCGGCGAAGCGCCGCGCATCGAGCACCTCGGATCGCCGACGCCCACTGGGCGGCCGGAAGTGGAAGGCGGCGGAATGCTCGCCGTGGAGGAGGGAATTCCGGAAGAAGTCTTCGCGCAGCTCCAGCGCCGCGGCCACGCGGCCGCCTGGGTCGAGCGCAACGGCGGCGGCTACCAGGGAATCCTCATCGTCCCCGAGACCGGCGCGCTGCAGGGCGGGTCCGAGCCGCGCACCGACGGCTGCGCCGCGGGATACTGAGCTCCATGACCTCTTCCGGCCCGCTGCAGGGGATCCGCGTCGTCGACCTGACCACCGTGATCATGGGTCCGTACGCGACGCAGATCCTCGCCGACTACGGAGCCGACGTGATCAAGGTCGAGCCGCCCGAAGGCGACATCATGCGCGGCGCCGCCCCGATGAGCGGCCCCAAGATGGGGCACCTGCACCTGCAGATGAACCGTAACAAGCGCGGCGTGGTGCTCGACGTGAAGAAGGAGGGCGGCCGGCGCGCCTTGCTGCGGCTCTGCGAGAAGGCCGACGTCTTCGTGCACAACGTCCGGCCGGCGGCGATGCAACGGCTGCGTCTGTCCTACGAAGAGCTGCGCGCCGCGAACCCGCGCATCGTCTATGCCAGCCTGCTCGGGTTCGGGAGCGGCGGTCCGTACGCGGGCCGGCCCGCCTACGACGACCTCATCCAGGGGGCCTGCGGGCTTCCCGCTCTGCTCGCGCGGGCCGGCGCTCCGCCAGCATACGTGCCCGCCAACATGGCGGACCGGGTGGTCGGGGTGAACGCGGTGCACGTCATCCTGGCCGCCCTCCTCTGCCGCGAGCGCACCGGACAGGCGCAGGAGGTCGAGCTGCCGATGTTCGAGACGCTGGCGCAGTTCGTGCTGGACGATCACATGGGTGGACGAAGCTTCGATCCGCCGCGCGGACCGGCCGGGTACAGCCGGCTCCTGCACCGCCGCCCGTTCGAGACCAAGGACGGCTACGTCTGCGCCCTGGTCTACAACGACAAGCAGTGGGAGTCGTTCTTCCGCGCCATCGGGCGGCCCGGCGACGTGGCCGCGAACGCGCACCTTGCCACCTACGCGGAGCGGGCGATGAACTACGAGGAGGCGTACGCGTCGCTGGCTGCGATCTTCAAGACGCGCACCACGCGCGAGTGGCTCGACCTGCTCGAAGCGAACGACATCCCCTGCGTCCGGCTCAACCAGTTGGACGACCTGATCGACGATCCCCATCTGAAAGCCGTGGGGTTCTTCCAGGAGATCGATCACCCGACCGAGGGCCGCCTGCGGCTGACGGGCATCCCGAGCCGGTGGAGCAGATCGCGGCCGTCGATCGACCGGCCCCCGCCGCGGCTCGGCGAGCACAGCGTAGAGGTGCTGCGCGAGGCGGGGCTCACCTCGGCGGAGATCGAGCGGCTGATCGCGGAAGGGGCCACGGTCGACGGAAAGTAGGTTTGCAGCCCGGCCGTTTCCTGGCGCCCTGCTCCTGTGCCAAGGTGCGTCCACGCTGTTGGGGGACACCATTTCATGGTGTCCCCTCCGCAGGAGGGGTGCCATGAACCGACTGCCAGTCCGAGCAGCAGCGCTGCTCCTCGCCGCCGCCGGCGCCGCGCCCGCGGCCGAGAAGCTCGAGCAGCCGAAGGTGACCATTGCGGTGGGCGGAAAGAGCCTCTTCTATTACCTGCCGCTCACGCTGGCCGAGAGGCTCGGGTACTTCAAGGACGAGGGCCTCGACGTGCAGATCGCCGATTTCCCCGGCGGGGCGAAGGCGCTGCAGGCGATGGTGGGCGGGAGCGCGGACGTCGTCTCCGGCGCGTTCGAGCACGTCGTCGACATGCACGCCAAGGGTATCGAGGTGCAGGAGTTCGTGCTGCAGGACAACTACTCCGGGATCGTGCTGGGGCTCACCAAGGCGAAGGCCGCTGCTTACAAGTCGCCGAAGGACCTCCGCGGGTTGAAGATCGGCGTCACGGCGCCGGGCTCGAGCACCAACATCTTCGTCAATGCACTGCTCGCTCGCGACGGACTCGCTCCTGACTCCGTGTCGATCATCGGCGTGGGCGCCTCGTCCGGCGCGGTGGCCGCCGTGCAGAAGGGGCAGGTGGAGGGAATCTCGAATCTGGACCCGGTCATCACGCGCCTCGAGAAGGGCGGCGACATCGTCGCGGTGGTCGATACGCGCACGGCGCAAGGGATGAAGGACGTGTACGGCGGCGCGTACGCTGCCGGCTGCCTGTACGCGAAAACCGAATTCCTGCGGAAGAACCCCAACACGGCCGCCGCGCTGACGAGCGCCATGGTGCGCGCGCTGCTCTTCCTGCAGAGGTCCACGACCGACCAGGTGATCGCCACCGTCCCGCCGGAGTACTACGGCGACGACAAGGAGACCTACAAGGCGGCGTTCTTGAAAAACAAGGAGGGATTCTCCGCCGACGGGCGCATGTCGATCGAGGCGGCCGAGCACGTCTACAAGATCCTCGACGCCTTCGAGCCCGCCGTGAAAGGAAAGAAGATCGACCTGAAGCAGACGTTCGACAACCGCTACGTCGAGGCCGCGCTGCGGAAGCACAAGTGACGCCCGTGGCGGGGCCGGTGCTCGCCTTGGAGCGCGTCGGCGTCGAGTGGCCCGGCGCGGCGCCGGGGACACCCGGCTACGTGGCGGTGGAGGACGTGAGCCTCTCGGTCCGGCGGGGTGAGTTCCTCTCGGTGGTCGGGCCGACGGGCTGCGGGAAATCGACGCTACTGAATGTATCGGCTGGGTTGCTGGCGCCGACTTCGGGAACGGTGCTCGCGTTCGGCGAGCGGCTCTCCGGATTGAACCGGCGCGCGGGTTACTTGTTCCAGGCGGACGCGCTGATGCCTTGGCGCAACGCCCGCGAGAACGTTGAGGCCGGCCTCGTCTTTGCGGGCGTCGGCCGCACCGAGGCACGCGAGCGTGCGGAGGAGTGGCTGCGCCGGGTCGGCCTGGGGGGGTTCGGCGACCGCTACCCGCACCAGCTTTCGGGCGGGATGCGCAAGCGCGTGGCACTGGCGCAGGTGCTCATCCTGCAGCCCGAAGTGCTGCTGATGGACGAGCCCTTCGCGGCGCTGGACGTGCAGACGCGGCAGATGATGGAGAACGAGCTGCTCGGGCTGTGGTCCGCCGAGCGACGCTCGGTGGTCTTCATCACCCACGACCTGGAGGAGGCGATCGCGCTCTCCGACCGCATCGTCCTGCTGTCTGCAGGTCCGCGTACGCACCCGATCGGCGAGTTCACCATCGACCTCCCCCGGCCGCGCGACGTGGCCGAAATCCGGCTCACCCCGCGCTTCCTGGAGCTGCACGGCCGCATCTGGGCCGCGCTGCGCGCCGAGGTGCTCAAGGCTTATGCGGTCAGCCAGCGGCTCGGGTAGCTCAGAAGGCCGCCCGCGCCGGCGGGTGCCGCTCTTCGTCTGGCGCGTCCTCTTGCTCGCGGCCGCGTTCCTCGCCTGGTACGCGTTGACGGAGACGGGAGTGCTGCCCAGCTTCTTCTTCGGACGGCCGCTGGTGGTGCTCGCCCGCACCTGGGAATGGTTCTCGTCGGGCAAGATCTACCCGCACCTGGCCATCACGCTGGTCGAGACGGTGCTCGCGTTCGCCATCGGCACCGTGCTGGGCGTCGTCGCGGGACTGTGGCTCGGACTGAGCCCGACGGCTGCCGCGCTGCTCGACCCGTACATCAAGGGGGCCAACGCGATGCCCCGCGTGATCCTGGCGCCGATCTTCGCGGTCTGGTTCGGGCTGGGCATCGCGTCCAAGGTGGCGCTGGGGATCACGCTGGTCTTCTTCATCGTGTTCTTCAACGTCTTCCAGGGCGTGCGCGAGGTGAGCCCGGTGGTCCTGGCCAGCGTCCGGATGCTGGGCGCCACCCGGCGGCAGCTTCTGCGGCATGTGTACTTGCCGTCGGCCACCAGCTGGGTCTTCTCCAGCCTGCACATCTCGGTCGGCATGGCGTTCGTAGGGGCGGTGGTGGGCGAGTACCTCGGCTCCGCCGCGGGAGTCGGCTACCTCATCCTGCAGGCGGAGGGCACGTTCGACATCAACAGCGTGTTCGCCGGCATCCTGGTCCTGACCGCGTTCGCGCTGCTGCTCGACCTGGCGGTCACGCGGGCCGAGCGGCACTTGCTGACCTGGCGCCCGCGGGCGCGCGCCGACGAGCGCTGATCCAGAACGCACCCTATGCCAACAGGGGTCGTTCGTGAGAAAGTCACGCTTCCGCAGCAAAGGGGGAAGCCATGCGGAAACTCCGTGGCAGCCACGTTCTGGCAGCCGTCTGTGTACTCGTACCCGGTTGGGCGCTTGCTCAGCACGAGCACGATCATGCGCACGCCGCGCCAGAGAAGTTCGGCCAGGTTCATTTCCCGACCTCATGCAACCCGCAGGTGCAGCCGGCGTTCGAGCTCGGGTTGGCGCTCTTGCACTCCTTCGCCTATGCCAATGCGGCGACGGTCTTCCAGGAGGTTTCGGCGAAGGATCCAAGTTGCGGCTTGGCGCAGTGGGGCGTGGCGATGACGTATTTCCACGTCATCTGGGGACCGCCGACGGAGGACGAATTCACCGCCGGCCGAGCGGCGGCGCAGAAGGCGGCGGCGCTGAGCGCGCCGAGCGCCCGGGAGCGCGATTACATTGCTTCCATCGGCGCCTACTACCAAGGAGATGCGGTGGCGCATCCGACGCGCGTCGTGGCCTTCGAAAAGGCGATGGCTGGCGTGCACGAGCGCAACCCCGACGACCACGAGGCGGCGATCTTCCACGCGCTGGCAATTCTCGGCGTCGCCTACAACTCGCCGCCCGACAAGACCTACGCGCGGCAGAAGGAGGCGGCGAAGATCCTCAATCGCCTCCTGATCGTCGAGCCCGAGCATCCGGGGATCGCCCACTACATGATTCACTCCTTCGACTATCCCGAGCTGGCCGAATTGGCGCTGCCGGCTGCCCGGGCGTACGCGAAGATCGCCCCGTCGGCGCCCCATGCGCAGCACATGCCGTCGCACATCTTCACTCGCCTGGGAATGTGGAAGGAGTCGATCGACTCGAACCTGGCCTCGGCGCGGACGGCGCAAGCGTGGCTCGCGAAGACCAATCCCGGAGCGACGGCCTTCGACGCCCTGCACGCCACGGACTACCTGGAGTATGCGTACCTGCAGACCGGACAGGATTCCAAGGCGCAACAGCTGGTCGACGACGTCGGCAAGGTGACCAGCTTCGACGTCCCGCAATTCGCCGCCGCCTACGCGCTGGCGGCCGTTCCGGCCCGGCACGCGCTCGAGCGCCGCGATTGGAAGGAGGCGACTGCGGTAGCGGCGCAGCCAGCGACCTTCCCCTGGGCGAAGTATCCCTATGCCGAGGCGATCGTTCATTTTGCGCGCGCAGTCGGCGCGGCTCGCGGAGGCGACCCGGAAATGGCCCGCGGCGAGGTAGCGAAGCTGACCGGGATCCAGGCCTCGCTCAAGGGTCAGAAGGGATTCGACTGGGCGACCCAGGTCGAAATCCAGCGGCGCGCAGCGGCTGGCTGGCTGGCGCGCGCCGAGAAGAAGGACGCCGAAGCCGTGACGCTCATGCGATCGGCGGCCGACCTCGAGGATTCGACCGACAAGCATCCGGTCACGCCTGGATCGGTCCTTCCTGCACGCGAGCAGCTCGCCGACCTGCTCACCGAGCTGGGGCAGCCGGCCGCGGCGCTCGCCGAATACGAGGCGTCGCTCCATTCGGCGCCGGCGCGCCTCAACAGCTATGACGGCGCCGCGCGGGCGGCCGAGCGGGCCGGAAAGAAGCAACAGGCGAAGGCGTTCCGCGAGCGGCTGGCGGCGCTGTGCGGCGGCACCGTGCCCGCCCGAGTCGCGTCGGCGACCACCGCGGCGAAGTAGAGTCGCCGCTCGGCCGGCAGGTCAGCGGGCGGGCAGCCGGACCCGCTCTGTATCGACTCGACCAGCGGCTCGATGCCGTGATGTGGCCACCCCCCGCGCCGGCGGGTCGAGGCTCGAAATGTGCCCGGGGGGGCCATGCACAACACAGGGATTACCCTGGCGGGGCGACTCGCCGCCGCCGCCCTGCTCGCAGCCGTCGCGCTGATCCCGAGCGCGGCGCGGGCAGACGAGATCCCGGCGGGGCATTTCTACATCGGGCTGACCGGCGAGCTGGCCCAGCCGCTCGGCCGCGCTCTCGTCAGCCGGGACACGCTAGGGCTCGGCAGCGCTTACGGCCTCTACCTGCACTACGAGGGAGCGCACTTCCTCGTCGGCGCCGAGATCACGGTCGGCACCTTCAAGAACGATGACACCCACTCGGACCCGCGCATCGTGGCCCTGCGCGGCGGACCCATCTTCGGCTCCGGTCCCTATGGGCTCTACGTGGCGGCCGGTCCGGCCCTGCTCGCCTACGGTGCCTTCGACGACAATGCGGCGGCCGCCATGGGCTTCACCGGGGAGGTCGGCGTGCTGCTCTTCCGGCAGATGCGCTGGTTCCGCGCGACCGCCTTCGTACAGTACAACCTGCCCGTCTGGAGCTTCGACGTAGGCAGAGGCCGCGAGAACGTCACCTCGCTCTCGTGGGCCGCATTCGGTCTACGCCTGCAATTCTGAGCGCGAGTTACGTATGGTGTCCCCGGATCCTCGAATCCTCAGACGGCTAGCAGGCGCTGCAGGGTGGGGTCGTTGCGGGCGAGGTCGTCGCGCGTCGCCGAATGCACCAGCCGGCCGCGCTCCATGACCAGGGCACGGTCCGCGACGGCGCGGGCGAACTGGAGGTTCTGGTCGGCGGCCAGCACGGTGACGCCGCCCTCGCGGATGCGGACCAGGGCGTCCACCAGGATGCGGACGATCAGCGGGCTCAATCCCTCTGACGGCTCGTCGAGCAGCAGCAGGACCGGGTCGGTCATCAGGGCGCGGGCGATGGCCAGCATCTTCTGCTCGCCGCCGGAGAGGTGCCGGCCCTTGCGGTCCCAGACGGCGGCGAGGGGCGGAAAGAGCGCCGAGATCGTCTCCTCGTTCCAGCGCCCGCCGCGCCGGTGCAGCGCCAACATGGGAACGCGCAGGTTCTCGCGGGCGGTCAGGTCCGGGAAGATGCGCCGGTCGTCCGGGACGTAGCTGACGCCTGCTCGGGCGATCTCCTCGGGAGGCCGCCCGGCCAGGTCGCGCCCGAGGAGGCGGACCGCGCTCGCCGGGAACGGCGGCGTCAGGCCGGCCAGGCTGCGGAGCGTGGTGGTCTTGCCCACGCCGTTGCGGCCGAGCAGCGCGACGATCTCGCCCCGCGCGATACGGAAGGTCACGTCGTGCAGGACGTGCGCGAGGCCGTAGCCCGCGTTCAGCCGCTCGACGTCGAGCAGCGGTCGCGCCTCGGCCGCGGGGCGCGGCGGCGCGCTCGGCGCGGCGGGGGCGGCCGTCGGCTGCCCCAGGTAGATCTCGCGGACCCGGCCGTCCTCGCGGATCTGCTGCGGAGCGCCGTCCGCCAGCACCTTTCCCTGGTGGAGCACGACGATGCGGGTCGCCATCCCGAACACCACGTCCATGTCATGCTCGACGAGCAGGATGGTGAGGCGGCCGCCGTCCGCGAGCCGGCGGATTTCGGCCAGCACGCGGTCGCGCTCGCCCGAGCCCATCCCGGCGGTCGGCTCGTCCAGGAGCAGCAGCCTGGGCGCGGTGGCCAAGGCGAGCGCGATCTCCAGCAGCCGCCGGTCGCCGTGCGACAGCTCCGCGGCTGGCCGGTCCGCGCGATCGGAAAGCCCCACGTCGGCGAGCATCCGCCGCGCGCGCTCGCCCACATCGGGCATCCCATCGAGCGTGCGCAGGGCGACGAGCGCCCGTCCCTCCTTCGCCAGGAGAGGGACGGCCACGTTCTGCTCGGCGGTGAGCTGCGGGAAGATGTTCGTCACCTGGAAGGTGCGCGCCATCCCGGCGCGCACGCGAGCGCTGGGAGGAAGGCGCGTCACGTCGGCCCCGTCCAGCAGCACTTCGCCGGCATCGGGCAGGAGCTTTCCAGTGAGCAGGTTGATGAGCGTCGTCTTGCCCGCGCCGTTGGGTCCGATCACCGCGGTGATGCCACCCGGAGGGAGCGCCAGGTCGACGCCCGCGACCGCCGTGAAGTCGGCGAACGCCTTGCGCACACCGCGCGCTTCCAAGAGCGCGCTCACGCCGCATCCTTGCGCGTCGCGGCGCCCTGCCGTGGAGGGAGGCGCCACGGCCTGCGCGAGAGAAGCGCCTCGGCGGCGCCCAGCAAGCCGCCCCGGAACGCGAGCACGACTCCCAGGAGCACCAGCCCGAACACCAGCAACCAGTACTCGGTGAAGCGGACGATCAGCTCCTTCATGCCCAGGTACACCACGGCGCCGACGATCGGTCCGGCGAACGAGAGCGGACCGCCGATCAGCGCCGCCATCACCGGCTCCGCCGACTTGGTCCAGTGCGCGGCGGTCGGCGCCACCGTCTGCTCGAGCGGCGCGAGCAAGGCGCCGGAGAGTCCCGCGAACGCGCCGGCCACGACGAAGGCGAGGAAGATCGTACGGCGCACGCGGATGCCGCTGAATTCCGCGCGCTCGGCGTTCTCGCGGATTGCGCGCAGCGCGAGCCCGAGCGGCGAGCGGGACAGGCGGTGCAGCACGGCCGCGGAGGCCAGCACCAGGACGGCTGCGAACCAGTAGTAGTTGCGCAGCGGAGCCAGGTTCACGTCGAGCGGCCCAGGAAGGCCCAGGCTGCGCCGCGGGATCCCGACAAGCCCGTCGTCGCCGCCGGTGACGTCGGTCCATTTCCACACGATCGCGTAGACGAACATCCCGAACGCGAGGGTGAGCATCGAGAAGTACACCCGGGTGTGGCGCACGCAGAACGCGCCCACCACGGCTGCCAACACCGCTGCGCACAGCGCTCCGGCGATGACCGCGGGGAAGAGCGGCGCGCCGGCGCGGAGCAGCAGCGCTGTCGCGTACGCGCCCGCGGCGTAGAAGGCGGCATGACCGAACGAGAGCAGCCCCGTCATGCCGAACAGCAGGTTGAACGAGAGCGCCAGCAGCATCAGGAGCAGGACGTTCAGCGCGAAGTACTGGGCGAACGAGCCGAACAGAGCCGGGACCGCCAGCACCGCCGCGCAGAAGACCGCCGCCGCGCCGGTCCGCCCTGCCCTGGCGAGGTCCGGGGCCGTCACGCTCAGGCCTCGCGCACGCCGAACAGGCCCCAGGGACGGACCACCAGCACCGCGGCCATCACCAGGTACGCGAGCGCCAGCTCGAAGACCGGCAGGAAGACGATGCCGTAGGCGTGCAGGAGCCCGATGGCCAGCGATCCGAGGAACGCACCCCGCAGGCTGCCCAACCCTCCCAGGACCACCACCACGAACGCCTCGATGATGATCAGCTCGCCCATCCCCGGGGAGATGGAGCGGACGGGGATCGACAGCGCGCCGCCCAGACCGGCCAGCCAGGCGCCGAGCATGAAGACCCCCGTGAAGAGCCGCGAGGAGCGGACCCCGAGCGNNNNCGCGCCATCTCCCGGTCGGCGGCGGTGGCGCGCACCAGGAGGCCCCAGCGGGTCTTCTCCAGGAACAGCCAGAGGCCCACCGCCACCAGGCCGCCGGCGCCCAGGATGAACAGGTGATACGTGGGCAGCACCGACCCGAACACCAGGACCGCTCCCGACAACGACCGCGGGGTGGGTGGCGATTGGTACACCGGCCCGAAGACCAGCTTCACCAGATCGTCGAGGATGAGCACGAAGGCGAAGGTGAGCAGCAGCTGGAACGCAACGTCGGCGCGGTAGACCCGGCGGAGGAAGAACACCTCCATCGCCCAGCCGATCAGCGCGACCAGCACCGGGCCGACCAGCAGCGCGATCCAGAAGTTCCCCCCGCAGGCGCGGAAGACCGCGTAGGTGAGGTAGGCGCCGATCATGTAGAGCGCGCCGTGCGCGAAGTTCAGCACGCGCAGCACGCCGAAGATGAGCGAGAGCCCGGCGGCGACCAGCCACAGGTACATGGCCTCGGTCAGCCCGACCAGACCCTGGAAGAGCAGCACGCGTCCCATGCAGCGTCAGCGCGTTTTCAGGCCTCGACGGGTGGGAAGGGGGGCTTGCGGTAGTACTCGTCCGCCGGCGCAACGCGCAGGTCGCCCAGCACCGGCATGGGGAACTTCGGGTCGTGCTTGATGCGGCCCCAGGGCACCGCGTAGACGGCCTGGTGGTCCTCCTTGCGGATGGTGCACGGGCCGGCCGGGCGGTCCACCTGCAGCCCCTCCAGCGCGGCGATCACCGGGTCGATGTCGAGCGTCTTCGCCTTCTCCACCGCCTTCTTGATCGCGTAGAGCGCCGCGTAGGAGGTCTCGGAGACGTAGCTCGGATAGCTCTCCCAGCGCTTGCGGAACGTCTCCACGAACTTCTTGTTCTGGGGCGTGTCCGGATAGCCGAAGTAGTAGCGGCCCGAGGCCCAGACGCCGTCCGGGTAGTCCGCCCCCAGGCCCTGCAGCACGTCCATCGCCGAGCCCATGGCGATCATGAACGCCTTGGTCTGATCGAAGACCTTGAACAGCTTGGCCTGCTTCACCATGGTGACGGCTTCGCCGCCCCACTCGGTGGAGAAGATGGCCTCGGGCTTCTCGCCCATCACTTTGCTGATGTGGCTGGAGAAGTCGACGGTCCCGAACTTGGCGAAGCTCTCGCCCACGAACTGCACCTCGGGCTTCAGCCTCTTCAGCGTGGCGCGGAACATCTTCCAGGAGGTGTGCCCGTACTCGTAGTCCGGCGAGATCGTCGCCCACTTCGTCACCGGCAGGTCCTTGGCGATGAACGCCGAGGCGATGCCGTCCTGGTACACGGGCACCGAGATGCGGAAGCACTGCTTGAGGTGCTTGCGGTAGACCAGGTCCTCGTTGAACTTCTCGGTGGCTCCGTGGGTGACGATCAGGATCCGGTTGAGGGTGGGCATGATCTCGCCCACCGCCAGGGCCACCGCGGAGGAGTCGATGCCGATGAGGAAGTCGGCGCCCCAGTCGTCGACGAAGTAGCGCGCGTTCTTCACGCCCACGTCGACCTTCAGCTCCTCGTCGCGGAAGTTCAGCTCGATCGGGCTTCCGCCGATGCCGCCGGCCGCGTTGATCTCCTCCATGGCGAGCAGCGCGCCCTTTTTCATGAACTCTCCGTACCCGCCCAGCGGGCCGGAGAGGATGGTCTGGCAGCCCACCTTGATGGGCTTCTTCAATTTCAGATCAGGGGTGGCGGCGAAGCCGCGCGGCGCTGCGAGCGCGGCCAGGCCGGCGGCCCCGGTCTTGAGGAACGTGCGGCGGGTGCTGCGGCGCGAAGCCATGGCGTGCCTCCTCTCGAACGATTGCCATTACGTCCTGACTCGAACACGGCGCCGCCCTGTCGGCGGCGGCTGGCTACTTGGTGGCGACCGTTCTGGCGCGCGGCTTGATCTCCTTGCCGCCGTGCCAGATGGAGACGAGAGTCTGGGTGTTGCCGATGTCATCCAGGGGATTGGCGTCCAGGACGAGGAAGTCGGCCTTCTTCCCTGGCTCGAGCGTGCCCCGGTCCTTGAGACCCAGCATGCCCGCGCTCCCCTTGCCGGCCGCGGTGAGCGCTTGCATGGGCGTGAGCCCCGCGCGCACCATCAGCTCCAGCTCGCGGTGCTCGGCCCATCCCGGCACGCGCACGGGCTGGGCTCCCGAATCGGTGCCGAAGGCGATGTGCACTCCGGCGTCCTGCAGCGCCTTGACGTTCTTCATCCCGTTGGCGAGCGCGGCCTTGATCTTGGGCGTGTTCGCGTCGTTGGCGACCTTGTTCTTGTACTCCTGGCCCTGCCACGCCTGGAGCACGTCCACCGGTACGGCCTGGGCCAGCATCGGATCGCTGGTCACCGCCGGATCCTCGGCGAAGACGAACGCCGACTCGTCCACCGTGAAGGTGGGAACGTAGAAGGTGCCTTTCGCCTTCATCATCTTGATCAGCTCCGCGTCGACCGGCTGGTCGCGGATGCTGTGCGCGAGCGCGTCGACGCCCGCGGAGATCAGCGCCTTCGCGTCGGCCAGGTAGAAGACGTGCGCCGCCACCCGGATCTTGTTCTTGTGCGCCTCGTTGATCGCCGCCTGGAACACCTCCGGCTTCATCTTGGGGAACTTGCCGTAGATGTCGTCGACCCAGAGCTTGAGCATGTCGGGGTGGTGCGAGGCCGTCTCGCGCACGTCGGCCACGGCCTCCTCCGGCGTCTGCGGCCTGTAGACCTGGTCGGGCGCCACCGGGACCGGGGGTGCGGCGTCAGGTACGCCGATCCCGCGACCGGCAAGGAAGAGGGACGCCCCCGGAATGTCCTTCCCGCTCCGCTGCTCGTCGCGGATCTCGAAGCCGAGATCGCGGTTGAGACCCAGCGCCAGGATCGAGGTGACGCCGTACTGCTCGTACTGGGCGAGCTGCGGCAGGATGTTCTCCCGCGTGTAGGCGTCGGCGCTGTTCTTTCCGTTGGCCACCAGCCCCACGTGCCCGTGCGCGTTGATCATCCCGGGCATGATGGTGCGGCCGTGCACGTCGACGACGCGGGCGCCCTTCGGCACCTTGACCTTGCCCATCGTGCCCACGGCCGTGATGCGGTCGCCTTGCACGACGAGCACCGAGTTCTCGCGCGGCGCCTTGCCCGTCCCGTCGATCAGGCGTGCTCCCTCGAGCACCACCACCTGGTCCTTTTGTGCATGAGCCGTCCCCGCCGCCGCGCACAGCATCGCGAGCAGAACCTTCTTCATGGCAATCCCCCTGGGTCGGAGAGGGCGCATCCTAGCCCCAAGCCGAGGAGAAATGCGAACCCCCCCAGAGTGGCCGCATCGTCTGGCGGACAGAGCGCCGTGGAGATAGCATCCCCGGCGCTTCAAGTCTCACAACCGGGGAGGCTGCCATGGCAGACCAGATCCGCCGAGTGGACTACTACTACGTCGAAGTTCCGGACAAGCCGGGCGAGGGCGTGCGCGTGCTCGGGGCGCTCAAGGAGGCGGGCGTCAACCTGCTCTCCTTCACCGCGTTCCCCTCCGGCAAGGGAAAGGCGCAGATCGACGTCGTTCCGACCGATTCCGAGGCGCTCGCCCGGGCGGCCAAGAACGCCGGGCTGACGCTCTCCGCGCGCAAGCAGGCGTTCTTCATCGAGGGATCGGACCGCGCCGGGGCCGCCGCGGAGGTGCTGCGGAAGCTGTCCAGCGCCGGCATCAACGTGCGCGCCGCGAACGGGGCCGCCGGGCAAGGCGGCTTCGGGATGATCGTCTGGGTCGCCCAGGGCGATCTCGCCAACGCCGCCAAAGCGCTCGGGGTGTAGCCGGGGAGACCAGGCATGGCCATGAAGGTCGGGTTCATCGGCCTGGGCAAGATGGGCCGGCCGATGACGGAGCGCCTGCTCGGCGCCGGGTTCGAGGTGCACGTCTTCAACCGCTCGCGCGCGCCCGTCGAGGAGCTCGCCGCCAAGGGAGCGGTCCCGGCCTCCTCGGCCGCCGACGTGGCAGAGCGCGCGGAGATAGTGCTCACCGCGCTGCCGACCCCGGAGGCGGTGGAGCAGGTCTTCCGCGAGATGATGCAGCGGGCGCACCCCGGCCAGATCTACGCCGATCACTCGACGGTGAGCGTGGGGCAAAGCGGGCGCTGCGCCGCCCAAGCCCGCGAGCGAGGCGCCGACTTCCTCGACGCGCCCGTCTCGGGCGGTCCGGCGGGCGCGCAGGCAGGCACGCTGACCGTCATGGTGGGCGGCGATCAAGCCGCGTTCGACCGCGCGCTCCCCGTCTTCCGCACCTTCGGCAAGAACATCAAGCTGTGCGGTCCGGCCGGCGCGGGGCAGGTCGTGAAGCTCATCAACCAGCTGCTGGTCGGCGTCCACACCGCTGCGGTCGCCGAGGCGGCCGTATTCGGCGCGAAGCTCGGCGCCGACCCGCGCGTCGTGCTGGAGGTGATCGGCACCTCCTTCGGCGGCTCCACCATGATGACGCGGAACCTGCCGCGCTTCATCTCGCGCGACTTCGGCCCGGCCACCAGCATCACGCTGCTCCTCAAGGACCTGGGGCTGATCCACGACGAGGCGAAGGCGGCGAACGTGCCGCTCTTCCTCGGCGCGGTGGCCGAGCAGCGCTTTCTGGAGGCGCGCGCCCGCGGAATGGGCGAGAACGACATGGCCTCGCTGGTCCGCCTCTGGGAGGAGGCGGCCGGCGTCACGGTGGACAAGCCCCGGAGCTGAGGATGCCGCGCTTCGCCGCCAACTTGACCATGCTCTGGCAGGAGCTGCCGGTCCTGGATCGGTTCCGGGCTGCGGCCAAGGCGGGGTTCCGGCGAGTGGAGATCCTGTTCGTCCACGAGCTGGATCCGGCGGCCGTCGAAAGTGCGCTCCGCGAGCTGCGCCTCGAGCTGGTGCTCTTCGACCCGCGGCCGGGCGACTGGGGGAAGGGAGAGCGCGGTCTTCTCTCCCTGCCCGGCCGCGAGTCGGAATTCCTGGAGACCGTGCGCAACGCGATCGCCGCGGCGCAGCGGTTCGGGACGCGCCGGCTGAACGCGCTCGCCGGCATCCCTCCGCCGGGCGTCTCGCGCGAGGAGGCCCGCCGGACCGCCGTCGCGAACCTGCGCGCCGCCGCGCCGCTGGTGGCGAAGGCCGGCCTCACCCTGCTCGTCGAGAACATCAACACCGTCGACATGCCCGGCTACTTCGCTTCGACACCGGACATGGCGGTCGACCTGGTCGACGCGGCGGACTCTCCGAACGTGCGCTTCCAGCTCGACCAGTACCACGCCGGCATGATGGGCGAGGATCCGCGCGCCGTGCTGCGCCGCCACTTCCCCCGGATCGGGCACGTGCAGATCGCCGACGTGCCGGGCCGCCACCAGCCGGGCACCGGCAAGCAGCCCATCCCCGCATTCCTCTCCGACCTCGACGAACTGGGCTATGGCGGCGCCGTCGGCTTGGAGTACCGCCCGCAGGGCACTACGGACGAAAGTCTCACCTGGCTCCCTCGCACCAGCCGCGGTTAGGACAGCAACCGTTTCACGCAGAGGGCGCCGAGGAAAGGGAGGACGCGGAGGATCTTGTTCAAAAGAGAAATTCTCCGCGCTCTCTCTTTTCTCCTCCGCGCCCTCTGCGTGAAATTTCTTGGTCCATCTCGCGGCGCTTTGACATCTCGCTCTGGCGGGCACAAGAATCGCGGCCCCGCTCGGAGGAATTGCCATGACGCTGCGCCGGAGCTTCATGAAATGGGGTCTGGGACTGGCAGCGGGAGCTGCGACCCGCTCGTTCGCCCAGGCCCCAGCCGCGAAGTATGCGCCGATGTTCCCGGTCGAGAAGGACGCGCAGCTCCGGCTGCTCCGGTGGAGCGGGTTCATCAAGGCGGACGAGGAGGCCTGGAACGCGAACACGAAGAAGTTCCAGGAGGCGACCGGCGCCGCCGTCAGCGTCGAGTACATCACCTGGGAGGACGTCCGGCCCAAGGCGGCGATGGCCGCGAACCTGGGGACCGGCCCGGACCTGGTGATGGGCTGGTACGACGATCCGCACATCTACCCGCAGCGCCTGGTGGACGTCTCCGACGTCGCCGAGGACCTGGGCAAGCGGCTCGGCTGGTACGACGTGGCCCGGTCCTACGGGTACAGCAAGCAGCTGAAGCACTGGATCGGAGTGCCCATCGGCGGAACGTGCCAGGCGCTCAATTATCGGATCAGCTGGATGAAGGAAGCGGGGTTCGACAAGTTCCCCGACAAGACCGACGGGCTGCTCAAGCTGGCGCGTGCGCTCAAGGAGAAGAACCACCCCATGGGGTTCGCGCTGGGGCACGCCGTCGGCGACGGGAACTGCTGGACGCACTGGTGGCTGTGGGCCCACGGCGGCAAGGCGGTGGAGGCGGACGACAAGACCATCGCCATCAACACGCAGGAGACCTGGACCGCGCTGGAGAACGCGCGCGAGCTCTACGCGCAGATGGCGCCGGGCGTAGCTTCCTGGCTCGACCCGAACAACAACCGCGCTTTCCTCGCCGGCGAGGTGTCGCTCACCAACAACGGCATCAGCATCTACGCCGCCGCCAAGAAGGACTTCCCGCAGATCGCCCAGGACATGGACCACGCCAACTTCCCGGTGGGGCCGGTGGGCAAGCCCACCGAGCTGGCGGTGTTCAGCCAGGCGTTCATCTTCAAGTACTCGCGTTTCCCCAACGCGGCCAAGGAATACCTGCGCTTCATGCTCTCGCCCGAGCAGGCGGAGCCCTGGGTGGAGGCGATGAACGGCTACGTCACCCCCGCGCTGCGCAAGTACCGCGATCTGCCGGTCTGGACGCGCGACCCGAAGGCGACGCCGTTCCGCGACGGCATCGCCCGCATGCTCCCCAACAGCTACGCGGGCAGCCCGGGCCAGCACGCCGCCGCCGCGCTGGCCGATTTCGTGGTGCTCGACATGTTCGCCGACGCCACCGTCAGCGGCCTCACGCCGAAAGACGCGGCCAAGAGGGCCGAGGGCCGCCTGCGGCGCATCTACCGCGGCTGATCGATGGCCGCCCGGCGGCTGGCCTTCGCGCTGGAACGCGGGAGCTGGTTCGGCCCCGCGCTGGTCGTGCCGGCCGCCGCGCTCCTCGGGCTCCTCCTGGCGTATCCGCTGGGGCTGGGCGTCTGGCTCGGCTTCCAGGACGCGAAGATCGGCGCGCCGGGCGCGTTCATCGGGCTGGAGAACTACCAATACCTGCTCGACGACCCCGTCTTCCGGCTGACCGCCATCAACACCGCGCTGTACACGGTCGTCACCGTGGCGCTGAAGCTGGCCCTGGGGCTGGGCCTGGCGCTGGTCCTGAACCAGCGCTTCGCCGGCGTGCGCTTCTGGCGCTCCGTGCTGCTCTTGCCCTACGTGGTGCCCACCGTGCTCTCGGCGTTCGCCTGGTGGTGGATCTTCGATCCGCAGTTCAGCTTCATCAGCTGGGCGCTGGTGAAGCTGGGCCTCATCGATCACAACATCGACTTCCTCGGCGACGCCTGGCTCGCCCGCGGTTCCTTGATGGTGGCGAACATCTGGCGCGGGACGCCTTTCTTCACCATCGGCTACCTGGCCGGGCTGCAATCGATCCCGACCGACGTCTACGAGGCGGCGCAGATCGACGGCGCCCGCGCGGTCCGCGTCTTCCGCGAGATCACCTGGCCGCTCTTGATGCCGCTCACGGTCATCCTCACCACTTTCTCGGCCATCTTCACCTTCACGGACTTCCAGCTGGTGTGGACCATCACCCGCGGCGGTCCCGCCAATGCGACGCACCTGTTCGTCACTCTCGCCTACCAACGCGCGATCGTGGGAGGCTCGATGAGCGAGGGCGCCGCCATCGCCGGGGTCACGCTACCGGCGCTGGGCCTCCTGGCCTTCGCCGCGCTGCGCGCCATCCGGGAGCGCGTATGAGGTCGCGCCTCCTCGGCACCTGGATCCCGCTCGCGTTCTTCGCGGTCTTCTTGCTGTTCCCGTTCTACTGGATGGTGCTCACCGCGGTGCGCCCGAATCAGGAGCTGGTCTCGACCGCGGCGAACCCGTTCCTGGTCCACCGGCCCACGCTCGATCACGTGCGTTATCTCCTGACCGGCACCGGCTTCCCGCGCTGGTTCTGGAACACGATGGGCATCGCGACCGGCGCGAGCCTGCTCAGCGTCTCCGCCAGCTGGCTCGCGGCGTACGGGATCGTGCGGGTGGGCTTCCCCGGCGCCGAGGGCGCGGGCCTCTTGATCTACCTCGGCTACCTGGTCCCGCCGGCGATCCTCTTCATTCCGCTCGCGGACATCCTGCTCAGGCTGGGCTGGTTCGACAGCCCCGCGGCGCTGGTGCCAGTCTACACCACTTTCCTCATTCCGTTCTGCACCTGGCTGCTGATGGGCTACTTGAAATCGATCCCCCGCGAGATCGAGGAAGCCGCGATGGTCGACGGCGCCGGCCGCCTGCGCGTCATGCTGGGGATCGTGCTGCCGCTCAGCGGGCCAGGGCTCATCTCGGCGTTCATCTTCGCCTTCACCTTGTCGTGGAACGAGTACCTCTATGCGCTGGTCTTCATGTCCGCCCCGGAGCACAAGACCGTGCCGGTGGGCCTGGCCACCGAGCTGGTCCGCGGCGACATCTACCAGTGGGGTCCGCTCATGGCCGGCGCGGTGCTGGGCTGCATCCCGGTGGTGGCGATCTACTTTCTCTTCGTCGACCGCTACGTCCAGGGCATGAGCGGAGCGCTGAAAGGATGAACATGGACCGCGAGTTCAGCATCGCCGAAGGCGGGCTCTCGTTTCCGTTGCCGAAGTGGAGGCGGATTGCGCAGACCTTCGAGGCACCGCGAGTCGGCTCGATCCCGGAGACGGTCGCGCGCGAGTTGCGCAAGCTGGAAGGGCGGGTGCGCCCGGGGATGTCGGTCGCGGTCGGCGTCGGGAGTCGCGGCGTGGCCCGCATCGCGGAGATCGTCCGCGCTGCCGTGACCGAGCTGAAGCGGCTGGGGGCGCGGCCGTTCATCGTTCCGGCGATGGGCTCTCATGGAGGCGCCACGCCGGAGGGGCAGCTCGAAGTGCTCGCCGGCTATGGGATCACGCCGGAGTCCATGGACGTCCCTTTCGAACCGGAGATGGAGACGGTGCTGCTCGGCACCACGCCGGCGGGGATGCCGCTCCATTGGAGCCGCGCGGCGCTGCGCGCCGACGCCGTGCTCCCCGTCAATCGCGTCAAGGCGCACACCGACTTCCACGGCGAAGTGGAGAGCGGCCTTTCGAAGATGCTCGCCATCGGGTTCGGCAAGCAGAAAGGCGCCGCCACGGTGCACCGGCGCGGCTTCGACACTTTCCACGAGGTCGTCCCCGAGGCCGCGCGGCTGGTCTTCGAGAAGGTGAACGTCCTGGGCGGCATCGCGTCCGTCGAGAACGCGCTGGAGGACGTGGCGCATCTGGAAGTGGTCCCGGGCGACTGCATCCCGGCGCGCGAGCCCGAGCTGCTCCGGCTGAGCCGTTCGTTGATGCCGCGCATCCCGTTCGACCGGCTCGACGTGCTGGTGGTGGACTACCTGGGCAAGGACATCAGCGGCATGGGCATGGACCCGAACGTCACGGGCCGCTACGGCGTCAGGCACATCGTCGATCCGCGCAACCCGAAGAAGCTGGCCGTGCTGCGCCTCACCGAGCTGACCCACGGCAACGCCTGCGGGCTGGGCGTGGCCGATGTCACCACGCGCGCGGTAGTGGAGAACGTCGACTACCAGAAGTACTGGACGAACGTGGTCGCCTCCACCGAGCTCACCAACGGCAAGACGCCGATCTGGGTCCCGGACGACCGCTCCGCCATCGCGCTGGCCGTCGTCACCGCCCCCCGGACGGACCCTCTCGCTCCGCGCCTGGTCCGCATCGAGAGCACCCTGCACTTGCGCGAGATGTGGGTGGCCGAGGCGCTCTGGCAGAGCGACGGGCGCGGGCAGCCCTCGCTGCGCGCCCTGGGCGAGCCATGCGAGATGGCCTTCACCCCGGAGGGCCGGCTCGCCGATCTGCCGGCGCCGCGCGGCGCTCACGGCCGCGCCCCGTGGACGCCCGCCCGGGGTTGACGCCGGAAGCGCTTCCACGACCCGGGCATCCTAATTCGGCCGGGAGGAGGCCAGGTGGATGCCTGATCAACCTTCACGCTCGGTGGCGGTTCATGTTCGCAAACACGACCGCAACGCGGCCGCAACAGAGGCCGTACAGGCTCGGTGTTGCTTTCGCGGAGGAGCGCATGGACCGAATCGTCTTTCCGGGCCGGATCGCCGCAGCGATGTGCGCTTCGGCTACGCTCGCAGCCGGCGCCGCGCGCGCCGCGGTGACCATGCCGCTTCCGCACCGCGCGGACCTCGACGCCGTGGCGGACCGGGTCCATGCGTTCACAGTGCAGGTCCGCGCGAGCGCTTTCGTGGCGGAGCAGACGCAAGGGCCGTTGAAGGTGCACGAAGCCGTCGCAACGTCGTCGGGAGTCCTGATCGGAGACGGACTCGTCTTGACTGCGCTCAGCTCCGTGGCGCTGCGAGACGAGAACGGCGGGCTGCAGCCGGCGAACGAGATCGCGGTCCTCGTCGGCGACGTCGGCCCCATACCCGCGCGGCTCCTGGCAGGCAATACGGGCCTCGACGTCGCGATCCTCCTGCTCCCCGACCAGGCCCGAAGCCTCTCCGGAGCATCGATCGCCACCGAGGACCCGAACGCCGGCGATTCGATGGTCGCCCTCGGCGTCGACGGGGACTCGATCAAGGCCGTGGCAGTGCTCCTCGAGCGCGTCGCGCCCGGCGACGACGCCAGCGCGCGGCTCCATACCGAGCACGCCCTGCCGCCGCCCTTCTGGGGCGGTCCGCTGTTCGATGACCGCGGGCAACTGGTGGGGATGACCACGCGTCCCACCAGCGCCGAAGGAACCGCGGTGCCTGCCTCCGTCCTGCGGGCGCTCTTGCAGCGGTCGCTCCGCATGGGCGGGATCTGAGGCAGCAGCGCCCGAGGGACGCTGGCGGCCCGTCCGCGGTACAAGGCCACCGTCGGCCGTCCCGATGATCCGACGGTCGGAATGACATCCGAGAACGCCTGGAACGGGGGAAGATACCCCCAGACCTGACATGTACCAGCTGTACAGGGCCTCGGACCGGACCTCTCCCCCCGCGCCGGTGATTGCACAAGCGGGGCGCACGCGCGGCCTCAAACTGATCGTGCACCCGGCCCGCGATTTCAAACCGCGCGAGAAGGAGGCCGCCCCGTGTCACTCGGCCTTCTTCTCGACCCTGAACTCGCCCGTCTTCACGTCGTGGATGAGGCGGAAGCGGGTGCCGTCCGGCCCCTTGAAATCGACGTGGTGCTCGAAGACGGACGTCGCCTCCTGGATGAGGAACTTGAGATAGTCGCGGTTCCCTTCCTGGAACGACTTCAGAGCTGCGAGCCCGTCCGGGTCGCCGGTCAGCTTCATCCGCGGAAGTGTAGCATTCACTCGCGTTTGGTGAAGTTCACGGTCTTGACCCGAGCCCTCCGTGTCGTGCAGTATGCTCATTATGAGCATACTCGATCCGAGCATACCTCCCCTGAAGCCGGCTGAGCTCTTCGTGCTGGCCGTCCTTCGCACCGGGCCCTTGCACGGGTACGGGATCGTGCAGGACGTGGCGGCCCGCTCGCAGGGGAGGATCCGCATCCGCCCGGGCAACCTCTACCGGGTGCTCGACCGCATGATGGAGCGCGGCCTGATCGAGGTGGCCGGACACCGCGGCAGCGGGGAAGAGCGGCGCACGGAGTACCGCATCACTCCGCTGGGCCGGAGGGTGGCCCAGGCCGAGGCGCGCGTCCTGGCCGGCGCCATCGCCGAGCTGCTGGCCACCTGAGGAACCCCATGCTGCGACTCTTCCTGCGGGCCTATCCGAAGCAGCTTCGCGACCTTCACGGCGAGGAGATCCTGAGGCTCTGCCGCGACGTCTACGGCGCGGGCTTCTCGCTTCGAGCGGCGGGCGATCTCCTCTGGAACGGCCTCTCCGCCCGGCTGGGCGCGGCGCCCGGAACGTTCGAGGATTGGCTGGAGCGCCCTGCGCGCGAGGGGCGCGGTGACCGCTTCCTGGCGAAACTCTTCTACGACGCCCGCTACGGTCTGCGCGGGCTCGGCGCCAGCCCGGGGTTCACCTTCGCCATCCTGCTCACCCTAGCCCTCGGCATCGGCGCCAACACCGCGATCTTCAGCGTCGTCGACGCTGTGCTGCTCCGCCCGCTGCCCTACGCGAACGGCGAGCGGCTAGTCCACCTGCTCCAGCCGGCCAAGGCGGCCGGCGTCGAGAACGTCACCTTCTCGCCGCTGGAGGTGCAGGATTACCGGGCGATGTCGCGCACGCTCGACGCCGTGGTCGAGTACCACTCGATGCTGTTCGTGCTGCTGGGCGGCCCCGAGCCCCAGCGCGTGCAGACCGGCGTGGTCTCCGCCAACTTCTTCGAGGTGTTCGGCGTGCGGCCACTGCTGGGCCGCACCTTCGTCCCCGCCGACGAGGAGCAGGGCGCCCCGGCCGTCCTGGTGCTCAGCTACGAGTACTGGCAACGGACGTACCGGGGCGATCCGGGCATCGTCGGCAAGACGTTCACGATGAACGACAAGGTGCACCAGGTGATCGGCATCCTGCCCAGGATTCCGCAGTACCCGGAGGAGAATGACGTCTACATGCCCAGCGTCGCTTGCCCGTTCCGCAACGGCAAGCATTGGCCCAACGATCGCTCCGCCCGCGGGCTGGCCGTGTTCGGACGCGTGCGCCCCGGCACGACGCTGGAGCAAGTCCGCGCCGACCTGCGCGAGATCGCCTCGCGGCTGCACTCGGAATATCCCGCCGCGTATCCCTCGGCGGAAGGGTTCGGCACCGGCGCGGAGCTGCTCCGCGACGAGCTGACCAGGCGCGCGAGGCCGACGCTGGTGGTCTTGGTCGCAACCGGCCTGTTCCTGCTGGTGATCGTCTGCGCCAACGTGGCGAACCTCACCCTGGCGCGCCTGGTCCGGCGCGAGCGGGAGATGGCGGTGCGCACCGCCCTGGGAGCGACTCGCCTGCGCCTGTTCCAGCAGCTCCTCACCGAGAACCTGATCCTCGCCCTCTGCGGCGGCGCGCTGGGGGTCCTTCTCGCGGCCTGGAGCGTGCAGATGCTCGCGGCATTCGCGGCACGATTCACCACCCGCGCCAGCGCCGTGTCCCTCGATGGCCGCGTGCTGCTCTTCGCGCTGGGCATCTCCCTGGCGACCGGCATCCTGCTGGGTTGCCTGCCGGCGCTGCCCGCGCGCGCGAATCTAGCGGCAGACCTCAAGGAGGGCGCCGGCGCCATCACCCACCGGAGCCGCCTGCGGGTGCGCAGCGCGCTGATCGTCTCGCAGGTGGCGGTCTCCTTCGCGCTCCTGATCGGCGCCGGCCTGATGCTGCGCAGCCTGCTCAAGCTGCAGCGGGTGGACACCGGATTCGATCCCGAGAACGTCCTCACCGCGCGGATCGACCTCAACTGGTCCCGCTACGGTGACACCGAGAAGATCCGCGGGTTCGCCAATCGATTGCTCCAGCGGCTGGAGTCGCAGCCCGGGCTCGTCGCGGTGGCGCTCGGCGGCACCGTGCCGCTCACCGGCGCGGACGCGTTCACCGTGCCGTACCAGGTCGAAGGCGCGCGCGACGAAGGCGGGGCGCGGCCGCAGACGGAGCTGGACATCGCCTCGCCCGACTACTTCCGCGCCATGAGCATTCCGCTGGTGGCTGGCCGCGCCTTCACCCCGGCCGACCAGCCGCCTGCGCCGAACGTCGTCGTCGTGAACCAGTCGTTCGCGCGCCACGTGTTCGCCGGGCAGACTCCGATCGGGCGCCGGCTGAGCGCGGACGGCGGGAAGACCTGGGCGACGATCGTGGGAATCGCGGCCGACGTGAAGCAGCACGGCCTCGAGCGGGAACCCGCTGACGAGGTGTACTCGCCGATCGGCTTCGACGTCTTCCGGGACCTGCGGCTGGTGATGCGCAGCAAGGGCGCGCCGCTCTCGCTGGAGCGCGAGGTGCGGGCGGCGGTCCGGGAGCTGGACCCGGAGCAGCCCGTCACCGAGGTGCGCACACTCGAGCAGGTGCGCGCCGATGCGCTCGCTTCGCCGCGCCTGACGGCGCTGCTCCTGGGCGCGTTCGCGGCGCTGGCGCTCTGCATCACGGCCGCGGGGATCGCGGGCGTGATGGCCTACTCGGTGAGCCAGCGCACGCAGGAGATCGGCATCCGGATGGCGCTGGGCGCGCAGCGCGCGGAGGTGCTGCGCATGGTCCTGCGGCAGGGAATGGCCCTGGTCGCAGCCGGGCTGGCGCTCGGCTTCTTCGGCGGCCTGGCCATCTCGCGCGCCATGGCCGGCCTGGTCTTCGGCATCGCCGCGACCGACCCGGTGACCTGGATCGCGGGCGCCGGGGTGCTCGCCGGCGTGGGCGCCGCGGCCTGCCTCTTGCCGGCACGCAACGCCGCTGAGGTGGATCCGGTAGTGGCCCTGCGCAGCGCGTAGGCCGAATCGTCAGAAGTTGGACGAGAAGCAAGCAGAAGTTGGACGAGAAGCAAGCGAGTGAACGCTCGTGACCACTGAACCCACTGAGAGCTTGCGTAGCATTGGCCTCCGTGCGACTCACCGGCGGAATGCAGTTGGACGAGAAGATCACAGGAACGGGAATCCCGGAGCTCGACGACATTCTCGGCGGCGGGATTCCCCGCGATCGCTTCTTCCTCGTGCAAGGAGATCCGGGCGCGGGCAAGACCACGCTGGGACTGCAGTTCCTGCTCGCCGGAGCGGCGCAAGGCGAAACCGCGCTCTACATCTCGCTTTCGGAGACGAGGGACGAGATCAACGCGGTCGCCGCCTCCCACGGCTGGTCGTTGGAAGGCGTAGCGCTCTTCGAGCTCTCCGCGCTGGAGCAGTCGGGCAGCCTGGAGCAAGACGCCTCGCTTTTCGAGACTTCCGAGATCGAGCTGCAAGAGACCACCCGGACGCTGCTCGCGCACATCGAAAAGGTGAAGCCGCTGCGCGTCGTCTTCGACTCGCTCTCGGAGGTGCGCCTGCTCTCGCAGAGCTCGCTGCGCTACCGGCGCCAGCTGCTCGCCCTGAAGCAGTATTTCACCGGCAAGCAGATCACCGTGCTGCTGCTCGACGACCGCACCTCCGAAGAGGGGGATCCGCAGCTCCAGAGCCTGGCCAACGGGGTGCTCACCATGGAGCAGATCGCCCCGCTCTACGGCGAGGACCGCCGCAGGCTGCGCGTCGTCAAGTTGCGCGGCCGCAAGTTCCGCGGCGGATACCACGATTTCCTCATCCGTACCGGCGGTCTGGTGGTGTTCCCGCGGCTGGTGGCGGCGGAGCACCGCACCGAGTTCAAGCGCGAGGCGATCTCCAGCGGGCTCGGCCCGCTCGACGAGCTGCTCGGCGGTGGGCTCGATCGCGGCACCAGCACCCTCATCATCGGACCGGCCGGGACGGGCAAATCGGCCCTGGCGCTGCAGTACTCGATGGCCGCCGCGCGGCGCGGAGACAGCGCGGCGATCTACGCCTTTGACGAAACGCTGCCCACGCTGTTCGCCCGCGCGCAGGGGATGGGGATGGATCTGAGCGGCGAGGTGAAGGCCGGTCGCTTGATCGTGCAGGGCGTGGACCCCGCCGAGATGGGCCCCGGGGAGTTCTCCTGGACGGTGCGCAGGGCCGTCGAGGACCAGCACGCGCGCGTGGTGGTCATCGATACCCTCAACGGCTATCTCAACGCCATGCCCGAACATCGGCTGCTGGCAGTGCAGATGCACGAGCTGCTCAGCTACCTGGGGCAACGGGGAGTGGCGACCATCCTGGTGATGGCCCAGCACGGAATGCTCGGCGTGACGGAGTCCCCGGTCGACGTGAGCTACCTTTCCGATACGGTGATCCTGCTCCGCTACTTCGAGGCGGATGGACGCATCCGCAAGGCCATCTCGGTGGTCAAGAAGCGCAGCGGGCCGCACGAAGACACGATTCGCGAGCTGACCCTCGGCCGGGGAGGCGTGCGCGTCGGCGAGGTGTTGAGGGACTTCCGCGGCATCCTCAGCGGCATGTCGCAGTCGGCCGGCGACGCGGGCGAGCTGATCAGGCGCTGAGGATGCCTCGCTACGCCCACTCGGAACGCGTCGTCGTCTGGACCGCTCGCAACCGTGACGCCGACTTCGCCCTCCAGATCCTCGAACGCGGAGGCTTTGCCACGGAGCGGTGCGAAGGCCTCGCCGACCTCGAGGCGAAGATGGAGGCGGGAGCAGGCTGCGCCGTCCTCGCCGAGGAAGTGCTGACGGACGAGGTCACGTCGAGCTTGCGCCGGCGCCTCGCAGCCCAGGAGGCCTGGTCCGATTTCCCGTTCATCGTCTTCTGCGCGAGGCCAGGCGGCTCCCACGAGGAGCTCGGGAACGTCAGCCGCCTCGATCGGCCGGTACGCGTCGCGACCCTCCTGAGCACGGTCGGCTCCGCGTTACGGGCGCGCCGCCGCCAGTACGAGGCCGAGGAGGCCATCCGCCTGCGCGATCAGTTCCTCGCCATGCTCGGACACGAGCTGCGCAACCCTCTCGGCGCCATCGTGCTGGCGGTCGAGATCCTCAACCGCACGCCCTCCGGGGCGAGCGCCAAGCACCGCGGCGTCATCGATCGCCAGGCACGGCACCTCGCCCGCCTGGTCGACGATCTGCTGGACGTCTCCCGCGTCACCTCCGGGAAGGTGGCGTTGAAGCGCGTCCCGCTCGATCTCGACGAGCTCTTGCGCCGCTGCCTCCAGTCGGTGGAGCCGGCCGCCCGCGCCAAGTCGATCCAGGTCGGTTTCGCGCGGTCGCACGCAGGCCTGACCGTGGAGGCGGACTCGGTCCGCCTCGAGCAAGTGTTCAGCAACTTGCTGGTCAATGCGATCAAGTATTCCCCCGCCGGGTCTTCGGTGGAGCTGTCCCTGTCTGCCGAGCGGGATACCGCGGTGGTGCGCGTCACCGACAACGGGATCGGCATCGCGCCGGAGATGCTCGATCGGATCTTCGAGATGTTCGTGCAGGCGGAATCGTCTCTCGATCGCGCGCAGGGCGGCCTGGGCATCGGCCTCACGCTGGTCAAGAGCCTGGTTGAGCTGCATGGCGGATCGGTGACGGCGCACAGCGAAGGTCGCAACCGGGGGAGCGAGTTCGCGGTGCGGCTTCCGCTCGCTGCGCGGACCGCAGGGACCATCGATGCACCGAGTCCGCCGAGCCCAGCTCGCGCGCCGCTTCGGGTCGTGCTGGTGGAGGACAACGCCGACATCCGCGAGTCGCTCTGCGATTACTTCGGATCGATAGGATACGAGCTGCAGACGGCGGCCGACGGACCTTCCGGGCTCGCGGTCATCCTCGCCCACCGGCCCGACGTCGCGCTGGTCGACATCGGCCTTCCGCTCCTGGACGGCTACGCGGTGGCCCGCCGGGTGCGCGCCGCGCTGGGAAACGGCGTGCGCCTGATCGCGGTCTCCGGGTACGGACAGGCCGAGGACCGGCAGCGGGCCCTTTCCGCGGGGTTCGACGAGCACCTCACCAAGCCGGTCACGCTGGTGGCGCTCGACGAGCTGCTCTCGCGCGTCGCGCAGCGCGCCGACCAACGGGCGAGGCAGTAGTCTCCACGTGGGCGAGGATGCCAGGTCTGAGCCAAGGCCCGGCCGCGCTCACCCTTGCCGGGGCGGCTTGTTCGACCGGCCGGCTGTCTCCGTGCGACCCTGGGACCGGACAAGAGGAGGGGGGCCCGTCCCGAGATGGAACCGGTCGCAAGCCACGACGAGCGTCCGGCCGGGCCGGCACCGCAGGATGCCGCCATTCCCGCCGTGCAGCGCCGGGGTCGAGAAGTCGTACGGTCTGCTGCGTCCCAAGCCGGCGCTTCGCGGGGTCAGCCTGCGCGTGGCCCGCGGTGAGTGCTACGGCCTCGCCGGCCCGAACGGGGCCGGAAAGACGACCCTGATCCGCGTGATGCTCGGCTTGATCGCGCCGGATGCGGGCGAGGCGCGCCTCCTCGGCGTCCGTCCGGACTCGCCGGAGGTGCGGGCCCGAGTCGGTTTCGTTCCCGAGGCGGCGGAGCTTCCGCCGGGAGCATCGCCGCTGCAGTTGATCAGGCGCTGGGCGAGGCTGCGCGGCCTGGTGACAGGGTACGCCGCCATGAATCGGGCGCGCGATATCGATGCGTTTTTCACGAAAGAGCTCGGGAAGCAGCAGAACGATCCGGAAGCCGTTGGCAACCTGCTCTACCATCGGGCCCAGTGGAATGCGCAGAACGGACGCCGCGCCGAGGCAAGAGCGGACTTCGTACAGGCGCGGCAGAGTTTCGCGAAGGTATTGCCCGCGGACCACAAGGTGTTCGCCGCGATCGAGGCAAACCTCAAGGGACTGTAGCCTGCGCCGGGCGTGTGCCCCACCCTCGCTGCTGGCGATCCTAACCCGGACGCTCGTTCGCCCGGTTTGGCAGGGTTTTGCACTCGCGAAGCCCCAATAGAGCCCCAAAGCATCGCACGGCATGTGCGGAGCGCAGAAGCTACTCGTCTAGCCCAGTTTCCTTGGTCTCGCGTCCGCGACGGCGTCGCCGACGGCGGGTTCCTTTCCTGCCTGGTCGCGATCCTCCAAGGCAGCGAGGATCCATTCGTCCGAAAGGTCGATCGGGCGTGACCACTTCCAGTCGTGGTGGGCTACGTCCTGCAGCCGCTCCACGACGTCGGGGTCGCGCACCTCGATCGCCAGCTCGCGACGATCGCTGAAGCTGCCGGGGCTGAAGTTGATCGAGCCCACGATTGCGACGACCCCGTCGGCGAGGACCGCCTTGCCGTGAAGCTTGAGGTGCTTGAGCTTGCGGACCCTGATCCCGACGTCGTCCATGATCCGCAGGCCCGTAATGCTCTTGAGCATTTTCTCGTCCTCGAGCCCGTTTTGGATATAGAGCGTATGCTTCGCCTCGTCGATGACGCGGACGAACCGGTCTCGCCCCCCGGGGCACCAGATGAGGCGGGACGGCTCGCCGGGGCGGAAGCGTTGCCGGTGCCAATCGGCGTCGAAGCAGTCGGCGATCTCACGTACTTCGCGCTTGTGCGACGTGATCACCGCATAATCGCGCGTCGCCCTGAAGTTCTTCGTCGCCCAGTTGAACGACTTCACGAACGCAATCGCATCGTCGACCACCATCGATTTTTCGTGCGTCACGCTGAACTCGGGATTGCCGTGGGCGACTTCCACCCCGGCGCGAAGGAGCTCCGCGCGGGCAAACTCGTTCTTTTCGTTGCCGCCGTGAGCGGCGCGGTTCAGCATGACCTGCACCTTGACGCCGCGACGGCGGGCGGCGACGAGGGCCTGAACCACTGTCGGGTCGGACAAGACAAACATCTTGGCCCGCAGCGACTTCGACGCCGTTCCGATGGCGCGGAGAACAGGTTTGGTGGAATCGTCAGGAAGAACGACGAGCGATCGGGAAGACATTCATACCCCTGTTCCGCTGTGGGCGACCCTCGCTTCCGATCGCGGGACCCGCGCCGGCCTGGATCCGGTACAACTTGGAATAGACGCCGCCGAGCGCCAGGAGCTCGTCGTGCTTGCCTTGCTCCGCGAGGCGGCCGTCCTTGAGAACGATGATCTTGTCCGCGTCGCGGATCGTGCTCAGCCGGTGAGCGATGGTGATGACGGTGCGACCCTTCATCAGGCGGTGGAGGGCCTCCAGGACGAGCTTCTCGGACTCGGAATCCAGCGCGGCGGTCGGCTCGTCGAGAATGAGGATCGGCGCATTGCGGACGATGGCGCGCGCGATCTCGATGCGCTGCTGCTCGCCGCCGGAGAGCGTCACGCCTTTTTCCCCTACCTGGGTGTCATATCCCTCGGGCATCCGGACGATGAAGTCGTGCGCGTTCGCGAGCCTCGCGGCCTCGACGATTTTCTCGTCGCTGGCATCCGGTCTCCCGTAGGCGATGTTGTCGCGCACCGACCCGCGAAAGAGGAGCGCGTCCTGCAGCACGAACCCGATCTGATCGCGCAAGGCGCGGAGCTTGTAGTCGCGGACGTCCACCCCGTCGATGAGGACCCTCCCGGCGGTGGCATCATAGAAGCGCGGAATCAAGCTCGCGAGCGTCGATTTCCCGGTCCCAGTGGCGCCTACGATCCCGACGAACTGGCCGGCGGCGATCGAGACGCTCACGTCCTTCAGCACCGGCACCGCGGGTTGGTAGGCGAACCCAACGTGATCGAACTCCAGCGCACCCGCGAGCTTTCGCGGTGCGCGCGCATCCGGACGCTCGGGGATGCTCATGTCGATGTCGAGAATTCCGTAGACGCGTTCCAGCCCCACCGCCGCCTGGGCGAGGGCACCACTCATCTTGGCGACGTCCTGCACGGGTTTGAAGAACTTGGCGAGGTACGAGAGGAACACGGTCAGGGAGCCGGCTGTCATCGCGGAGGCACGGACGAGCGACCCTCCTCGCCACAGGACCAAGGCGATGCAGACCGCCACCGTCACCTTCACGACCGGCGATAGGAGCGACTTCACCCGCCTCGTCTTCAGGGCGGCCTGGACCGCCTCCCGGCTCGCGTCCACCAGGCGCTTCTCCTCGAGCTCCTCCCGGCCGAACGCCGTCACGACCCGTATCGACTGCAGTCCCTGCTGCACCACTCCCATGATTTCGCTCTCACGCCGTCGCACCTCCCGCGTTGCCTCCTTGACCGCCTTCTTGAAGCGCCCGACGAACAGCAGCAGAAGTGGCGCCACCGCCACGACGACGAGCGTGAAGTCCCATTTGAGCCAGAACATCAGCCCGAGCATCCCCGCGATCGTGAGCAGGTCGACGACGATGCCCAGCGCCTTCGACGACGCGAAGTCCTGGACGGTAGCGACATCGTCGGTGATGGTGCTGAGCAACGCGGCGCTGGGATGCGTATCGTGATAGGCGAGCGACAGGTGCTCGAGGTGACGGTAGACGCGGACGCGCAGGTCGCTCGCCACCCGTTGGCCGACGCTCTCGGTGTAGTAGCTCTCGACGTACGAGGCGAGCCCGCCTAGCACGGCGATGATCACGACCGCGATTGCGGCCACCGCGGCGATCCCGACGGCACCGTCGCCCGGGATCCTTCTCGCGGCTTCGCGTAGCCAGCCAGGTGACTTGTGTCCGGCGATCACGTCGTCGAGGACGATCTTGAGCGGCCACGGAGCGGCCAAGCTCATCGCTGTCTCAAGTAGAGTTGCGGAGAGGATGATGGCGAGCGAAGCGCGGTGGGGCTGGAGCAACTCGGCGCCGAGGCGGCCCAGGCTGCTCTTCCTGCCGTTCGCGGGTGCGGCGAGGGATGCGCCCTCCACATTCCGTGCCTCGCCGCCGCGCAACCACGCGAGCATCTCGCGGTCCGCGATCAAGGGTGCTCCTCGCGCTGTCGGCGATCTAAAAACGACATGTCCGAGGAGCCTCGCAAGAGTCGGGCCAGAATCGCCGGCGTTCGTTCGCCGAGTCCGTCAGCGCTTGCGACGGTGAGGCGGACCTGCCTGGCGAAACGGCTGTCGGTTTGTACGGAAGTCCAGCAAATCACAGCATTTGGTTGTCACGCACGGATATGGCTGCGCGTCGGCAGGACAGCCGAGGCTCGTCTGCACGCGACCCCTTCCCCCGGTAGGGCCGCGCAGTGTTCCGAAGGTCGCCGCGTGTTCCGTTTGGCCTACATGCTCAACGTCGTGACGCCGTCCGGTCGTCGTCCCCACAGGCGAGTCTTCGTGCAGGCCAGTGCCGCTCGTGCGTCAGAATGACTTCGGTTCCCCCCGGCCTGCCGCCGACGGGCCTGCGGTTCAAAGCTAAACTTGCAAGTTTAACTTGCCAGTTTTCCTTTCGTCGCTAGCATTGGGTCATGGGTTCGGAGCGGTCACGACGGTGCGAGCTTTTGGCCAACGAGCTGCGAGAGGTCGCCTCGGAGTTGACCCGGCGGCTTCGTGCGGAATCGGCCGGAGATCTCTCGATGTCGCAAACGTCGGTTCTCGCTCGGCTGCACAAGCTAGGGCCGTCGACGGTTGCCGATCTCGCTCGCGCCGAGCACGTCAAGCCGCAATCGATGGGCGTGACAGTCGCGTCCCTCGAGGAAGAGGGGCTCGTGATGCGCAGGGTCGATCCAAACGATGGACGCCGCTTGAATGCCTCCCTCACCAAGGCAGGCAAGGAGGCCCTTCTCGCGGGCCGCACCGCTCGGCAAGCGTGGCTGAGCAAAATGCTCGAGGAACGCCTCGACGATGCAGAACAGAGGGATCTCTTGAAAGCGATGTCGCTCGTCAAGAAGGTCCTCGGACGATGAGCTCCCCAAGCAAGGGGAGCAACGGATTCGGCGTGGCGCTCGTAGCGCCGCTCGCGCTCGGGTCGCTCTTGAACCCGATCAACTCGAGCATGATTGCGACGGCCCTCGAGCCGATCGCGCGCGCGTTCGATGCGAGCGCATCGGAGGCCGTATGGCTCATCGCGGCGCTTTACGTGACGAGCGCTGTCGCGCAGCCGACCATGGGCAAACTGGCTGACCGCTGGGTAGAGCGCGGCCGGGGGGCTGCCTCCCTGACCTGAACCCCGAATCTCTCGGCGCAGGGCTAGAACTCGAACTGGAACTGAACGCCGAAGTTCTCGGTCTTCTCGGAAAAGAACTGGCTGAACGGCAGCGCGCCTCGTTGCCCGACGAGAAGCGCGCGGATCCGATGCGCGGCGTTCGGCGACGCCCACTCGAGACCTCCTTCCAAGCTGCCGTTCAGGCTCCAGCCCGTCGCCTGCAGCTGCGACATGGCCGCGCCGAACACCGGGCGCAAGGTCGAGCCCTGCAGGCGCCAGGCACTGCCGCGCAGCTCGAAGCCCCAGAACAAGATTCCCGGCGTGGACTTCAGGTCGGACTGACTGTCGCTGAGAACGATGAGCCCCCCGCCACCGAAGATCCTCCACCATCCGTCTTCGAGAGAGACGAGCAGATCGAGGATCTCGACGCTCAGGTTCTCGCGCTGCACTCCGTTGGCGATGCCGTAATTGAGGAGGAACTCGTCTCCCAGGTGACTGCTCTGATGATAGAACCGGAACCGCGCCGACCAAGGTCCTCGCCGGTAGGTCAGCGTCGGCCCCACCAGGTAGTCGGAGTTCAGGAGATCAAACGAAGTGCTGGAGAGATTGAACTGCGAGAGCACGACGCCGAACAGGCTGACCTGGAGGCCGTCGCAACCGTGCCGCTGCCGCAGCCCCCAGATGCCGAACTCTCCTCCGAAGGCGACCATGGCGGCGCTGATGTTCGGGCCCTCTCCCTCGGCAAGCTGTTGGGAATTCGAAAACCGGAAGTGAACCCGGCGGTAGTCCGCGTAGAACCGGGGCTCGCGTTGGTCCGCCAGGATGGGCCGGAAGAGGTCGCTGTCGGGCAGGAGAACGCTTTCCGCTGGACCCGGAGTTCCTACGGTTGGCGTCTCGTCGGCCCCGAAGTACCGGCAGTCGAGGCGGGCGGAGGCGTTTTCGGAGACGCTCTCCGCGGCCCGTACCGGCGATGCGGCCGCGATTGCAAGCGCAACGAGGATCCCTGGACCCCGTGGCGCTGACCCGGTCCGGTTCATGAGCCGCATCCATTCCACGCAGCCTGCCGGAACGCAAACGACGACGGTCTCAGCCAATACGACCCTCAGATCGGTACGCGCCGAGCACGAGCGATCGGCGAGAGCGGCGAGCCGCCGTTGCGGATGTCCCGGATCTTCAGGACGATGTCGCGCTGCAGGGAGCCCTTGAGGAGGTAGCCGCCCGCGCCCGCCTCGAGCGCCCCGCGAGCACGTTCGCTTCGTCGCCGAAGATGCTGATCACGAGGATGTCGGAGTCCGGATGCCGTCCGGCCGCGAAGCGAACGACGCTCAAAGTCTCAATCACCTCACTGAAGAGCGCCACTCGGTATAGGCGTTCCGACGCTACGATCCTCTGCGCTGTTTGTGCAAAGGTTCCACTCGCCCCGATGTGAGAGTAGATGAGGACGCCGCCGAGACCATTGATGATCAGCCATAGAAACAGAATGCCCGCAAGTCTCGCGTAGATTCGTTGCGTTCTTTCCGCTGGAGCCTCCATGCTGGCCTCCTCGTACCGCGCCGTCTCCCCGAGGGCTCGAACTCCCCTACCGCGAGCGCATGGTGATCCCCGGATCGTTCCGCGACGCGCGAGGTGCAGGAATCCAGCTGGCGCCGATCCCGATTGCCCCATCACCACGCCACACCAATCACCGCCGATGCCGAACGACGAGACGAGTGTGATATTTCAGACGCTGAGCCGATGGCCAGCAGGGTAAAGCGCCTTGGCCCGGCGACGACACGCAGCCGGACGTGACCAACGCACATGTCCCTTCTCCGCCCCACGTGGTGTATCTACTATCGGCCGACGAACGGTCCTGACCGGCAGACGGTTGGACGGCGGCTGTGTGAAATTCACACGGAGATTCCCCGATGAAACGCCTCATCCTCAGCGCCGCCACCGTCCTGTTGTCCGCTTGTGGGAGCAACCTCTCCCTCAGTGTCTCCACGAAGCCGGCGGCGTCCCGCTCCTTCCGCGCGCTCTCGGTCGCCCGCAACATCGACATCCAGCGGGTGCGGTTGAACGTCGGACGGCTGAAGCTGGAGGGACGGGCGGCCGGCGGGGCCATGAGCGCCGACGACGACCGCCACGGTGGGGGCGAGGGCGAGGAGGACGAAGTCGAGGTCCGGGAGGGACCTTTCGTGATCGACCTGGACGCGGCCGCCTTGAACGGCGTAGTGACGAAGGTCTTCGACGCGGACGTGCCGCCCGGGACGTACGAGGAGTTCAAGTTCGATATCTTCCCCAGCGCGGCGCTGCAGAACGCGTCGGTGATCGTGAACGGAACGATCGCCGGCAACGACTTCACCTTCACCTCCTCGCTGAGCGCCCAGCAGAAGAAGGAAGGCAGATTCGTCGTGGGCGGGAGCACGGCCAACATCACGCTCTCCATCGACCCGAGAGGATGGTTCGGGAGCTCAGCCGCCCAGCTTGACCCGACGGAGGCCAACCGCGCCGCCATCGAGGCGAACATCCGGCAGTCAATCGACATCTTCCAGGACGACGACGGTGAGGGAGACGAGAACCACCACGGCGACCACTAGCAGGAGCCGTCGGCGCCGTCCCGGCTTGGGGCGCCAGTGGGGCGCGGACCAGAAGGCAGGAAAGCGAAGGCCGCCGACTCGTTGGGCAAGCCCTGTCCGCGTCGACATGCCCCTCATCCTGGCAGAGGCGCGGACGCCCGCTTCGTCGGGTGACTTGCGAGGAGGACCATCGCGTTCAGCCTCCCGTCAACCGCGACCAGACGCTCCGTCTTGGAGGCGCCGCGTACGCGAAGATGGGCAGGTCACCATGGCGGCGGATCTCCGTGCGCGGCCCGTGGCGACCCCACGAGAACCCCATCCCGGGGCGTGCTCCGCGAAGATCGACGATCGTAAAGCGGCGGTCCAAGCTGGCCGCGAATGCGCGCAACTGCGGGCGGGTCGTGGCAGGCGAAGAATACCGGCACCCCCGCCGGAGCGTTGCCCTGGACATCGAGCACCCAGAAATTGCCGAAACCGTCCGGCGCGATCGGAATCCCCTTCGGGAAGATGTCATCCTGCCCGAACCCGCCGATTCGCCCGTCGAACCAGATGTCGTCGAGCGGTCCTTCGACGCCTGCACACCGCGGCAGGAGGTCTAGTAGCTCACCGGGCGGCTCGAACCCGAGCTTGCGTTCGAGCGCAGCGACCGCCTCGGAGCTCAAGCCCGGAAGCGCTTTCCACGCAATGGGCTCGCCTCCCTCGTCGACGAGATCCGCCTCGGTTGCGGCTTCGATCACATCGAAGGCATTCATGCGCGGCGCCTGAAGGAGAGTCTCGGATTCCCGATCCCCCAGGTCAACTACCCGTTCAAGTCCCGTGCCGCCGCAGGAAGAAGTCCGCGATCGGAGTCCACTCGCCGCCCTCTTCAGGCGATTTGCGGGCGAGCCAGTGGAACGAGTCCGGGGTGATCTCGGTGAACCGCCACTGGCAGCGCACGCCGCCCTCGACATACTCCTGCTCGATGTCGTCGCCGACCGGTCGTCCCGTCATTCGATTGCAGACCTGCCTCACTGGATCGATCCAGGTGATGTGCCAGAAGTCCTTCTCGACGTCGTAGACCCGGACGGTGGTCCCGTACATCCGGCTCTGCTCGCCAGGCCGTCGCCCGTCGCGTGCGGGAGCGATCCAGACGTCCTGGATCGCGCGTCCTTCGAGGACCCAATCGAAGTGGACCTCGCAGGTCGACTCGCGGCGCCGGCCCTGGGGCTCGTGGACCACCACGGTCCCGCGCCAGGACCCAATGAACTGCCCGTACAGCATCATCGGCCGGGCCCGATCGGGCGCTGGCCCCGTCGCATGGAGCGCGTTCCACATGCCGGCGATCTTCAGCAGCCGGGGCCCGCCCGACTTGGAGAATCTTGCTGTCCCCTTCCGGCACGGAAACGCGGGGCCCCGTACGCCCACCTGACGTCTCCAACATCTCCGAGTACTATCTGGCCTACCGCATGGTCGAGAACCAGCGCCGCGAGAGAACGGCGGCGGCGGAGGCGACGAAATGATCGACAGCCGCATTCGACTGCTCGCGGCGATCCTGCGGGCAGTCGTGCTACTAGGTCCTTCCATGGCCCTGGGAGAAGCGAACCCGCAGCCCGCGCTGGCGCCGCTCGACTCCATCTATCGCGACCTCGACGCGCTGTACGTCGATCTGCACCAGACGCCCGAGTTGTCGCTGCACGAGGAGAAGACCGCCGGCAAGATGGCCGCGCGCCTGCGCACGCTGGGCTTCGAAGTGACCACCGGAGTCGGTGGCCACGGAGTGGTGGGGGTGCTGCGCAACGGCAGCGGCCCGACGGTCATGTTGCGCACCGACCTGGACGCGCTGCCGCTGGAAGAGAAGACGGGCCTGCCCTATGCGAGCAAGGTGCAGGCGAAGAACCCCGGGGGCGAGACCGTCGCGGTGATGCACGCCTGCGGCCACGACGTCCACATGACGTCCTGGGTCGGCGCCGCCACCCTGCTCGTCCGGGCGAAGGACCGCTGGCGCGGGACGGTGATCATGGTGGGCCAGCCCGCGGAGGAGCTCGTCTCGGGCGCGGCAGCCATGCTGGCCGATGGGCTGTTCACGCGGTTCCCGAAGCCCGACTTCGCGGTCGGGATCCACGACATCGGCTATCTGCCGTCGGGCCAGGTCGGCGTGGTGCCCGGGTACATGCTCGCGAACGTCAACACGGTGGAAGTCATCTTCTACGGAAAGGGCGGCCACGGCTCCACGCCGAACGCGACCATCGACCCGATCGTGATGGCCGCGCGGGCGGTGGTCGCCTACCAGACCATCGTGGCCCGGGAGGTGGATCCAATCGAGCATGCCGTGATCAGCGTCGGATCGTTCCACTCCGGCACCAAGAGCAACATCATTCCTGACGAGGCGAAGCTCCAGATCACCGTCCGGTCCTACAAAGACGAGGTGCAGAAGCAGCTTCTCGCCGCGATCGCGCGGATCTCCAAGGGCGAGGCGATCGCCGCCGGCGCTCCCCGGGAGCCGCTGGTGTCCGTGGCTGCGAGCATGGCGCACGCGACCTTCAACGACGAGGCGCTCACCCGGCGGCTCTCCGCCGCCCTGGCGCGCTCGCTCGGTGAATCGAATGTCGTGCCCTTCCCGCCGATGATGGGCTCGGAAGACTTCAGCGAATATGGGCGGGCTGGCGTGCCGTCGACCATGTTCTGGATCGGCGCCACCGAGCCGGCGAAGTTCGCGGCCTACAAGGCGAAGGGAGAGCTGCCGCCGAACAACCATTCCTCCCTGTTCGCGCCAGATCGCGAGCGAACCATCCGCACCGGCGTCGCGACGTTGACGGTGTCCGCGCTGGAGCTGCTCGGGAAGCGGGACGCGACGCTCACGACGAAGTGAGCGGAGCGCGGTCCGGCGCAAGCGTGACCGGCAGGATCTACACGATCGGCCACGGCAACCGGACCTCGGACGAGCTCGTCGAGGCGCTTCGCTCGCAGCGGATCGAGCAGCTCGTCGACGTCCGGTCCTTTCCCGGGTCGCGACGCCACCCGCAGTTCGGACGTCAGGAGCTCGAGCGCAGCCTGCCCGAGCATGGGATTGCCTACACGTGGATGAAGGACCTCGGCGGCCGGCGCCGCCCCCGGCCGGATTCGCACCACACGGGCTGGCGCGTCGAGTCCTTTCGCGCCTACGCGGACTACATGGAGACGCCGGCGTTCTCGGCTGCGCTCGACGAGCTGGCGCGCCTCGCGCGCGAACGCCTCACCGCGTACATGTGCGCCGAGCGGCTTTGGTGGCAATGCCATCGCCGGTTGATCTCCGACGCGCTGGCGGTACGCGGGATGGACGTCGTGCACATCCTCGACGCGCAGAAGAGCGAGCCACACAAATTGACCGACTTCCTGCGCGTCGAGAACGGCCGGCTCGTTTATGCTGATCGCGATCAGTGAGGCTCACATGCCATCGATGACGCGCTGGACCAACCTTTGGCGGGAGTTGGGTGCGACGCAGTGCGATCCAAGGCTCTTCGAAGAGCTCATCGCGCGCTACCGGGAGCCGCACCGGCGGTACCACACGGTCCAGCACCTGGAGGAGTGCCTTGCGCAGCTGGATGGTGCGCACACGTCTGCAGAGCACGCATCGGAGGCGGAGCTCGCGCTGTGGTTCCACGACGCGATCTACGACACCACGCGGCAGGACAACGAGGAGAGAAGCGCCGATTGGGCGCGCGATTCCTCTCTTGCCGCCGGCGTCAGCGGCGCCGCGGCCCAGCGCGTGCGGGAGCTCGTGATGAGCACCCGCCACGCGGCGCTGCCGGCAGGCGCGGACGCCCAGCTGCTGGTCGACGTCGACCTGTCCATCCTCGGCGCGTCAGCGGAGCGCTTCGACGAGTACGAGCGCCAGATCCGCGAGGAGCATGCGTGGGTGCCGGACCTGCTCTTCCGCAGCGAGCGCCAGAGGATTCTCGAGGAGTTCCTTGCACGCCCTTCGATCTTCAGTACGCGGACCTTTCGCGATCGCCTCGAGTCGCAAGCTCGCACAAATCTCGCCCGTTCGATCGCCGCGTTGACGAATGCCTCGAGTCCGACTTGAAACCCTGATCGAGGCGCCTCCCGAGCGGGTCTTCGACCTGGCGCGCTCCATCGACTTGCACGCAAAAGGGCAGGCGCGGCATCACGAGCGGGCGATCGCAGGTGTGACCTCGGGACTGATCGGTCTGGGTCAGACCGTCACCTGGGAGGCGCGGCACTTCGGGATTACCCAGAGACTGACTTCACGGATCGTCGCCTTCGACCGGCCACGGTCGTTTCGAGATTCGATGGTCTCCGGGGCCTTCGCCCGCTTCGATCATGACCACCTTTTCGAGGTGGAGGGCCCGGGAACACTGATGACCGATCTCTTCGACTTCGAGTCGCCGCTCGGGCCTCTCGGCAGACTGGCCGACTGCCTTTTCCTGACCCGGTACATGAGCACTCTCATCGGGGAACGCGCGCTCTCCAGCGATTGGACTTGGCTGAATCCTTCGCGAGCTTCCGCACCCGATCCCTGGCGGCAGGTGCTGACGAAGTGCTCGAGCGCCGCTGGACGCCAGGCCAGATTGTCGAGACGCACACGCACCCCTTCGATGCGGACGCCCTGATCACCGAGGGCGAGATGTGGCTGATGGTTGGCGGCGAGACGCGACACTTGCGCGCCGGCGACACCTTCTACCTGCCCAGCGGGACGCCGCACTCGGAGAAGTACGGACCGGATGGCGCGACCTACTGGGTCGCGCGACGCAATCGAACGCTGAGCGCACGCAACCGGATCCACCCAGGGCGGCTCACAAGGACGTAGCTCCGCACACGTTGAACGCGTCTCTCTCTTTGGATCCGCGGCGGACATCGATCCACAGTAATGGCCATGGAAGCGGGAGCCTCGACCCCGGCCGGAGCTCCGCTTCGGACGGGGTACGAGTTCCAGTGCAGCCCGGACGAGTGCGCCGAGGCGCTCCGCTTCCACAACGCGCGGCTCGTGCGCAGGGCGCGGCGGGGCGGCTCCGTCGTCCTGTCGACCATCGCGGGCATTGCCGCGGGAATGGCGTTCGCTGGCTTCGCCCTGTCGGTGATCGCCCCCGGCCGTGGCGCGGGCCCTCGAGTCTTCACGCTGTCGCTCGCCGTCTGGGGGGTGGTGGCCGTCGCATCTCTCGTGTCGCTGCAGCGGTCGCTGATTCGCCTCGCTGCCACGGCATCGAGCGGCCGTCGCATTCTGGCGCTCGGCGACGACGGGCTGCGCTGTGGAACGGCAAGCGGCGGCGTCTTCGTCGCCTGGAGCTCGATTCGATCCGTCGAGGAGCTCGGCAGCCAGATCCTCATCTACTCCGACGACCTCTCGTTCGTGCAGGTCCCGCCGAGCGCCTTTGCAGATGGCGCGGAGCGGGCTGCGTTCATCGCGCTGCTTCGATCGCGCCAGGCTGCGCCGAGCGGGGCCGTAGACGCAACTGCTCCCCTCGAAGCCGGTCCCCCTGCGACAGCGGCGGTGAGGCGGCTGGAAGTGGAGCGGGGATGGACGAACTTCGTCCACAGCATCCGCGAGGGGCTCCGTCTCGCTTTCTTCCAGGAGCCGGCGCGACATGAGCGGAACGCCCCGGCGGCTTCGTGGTCCTTGCTCGTGACGCTCGTCTGCGCCGGCGTGCTGCCGGCGTTTGCGATCGGCCTGGTGCGCTGGGGTTCGAAGGTGTCCTTTTCTCCCGGCGCACTTCCAGGCGTGCTGTTCGTCCTGCCGGTCTTGACGCTGGCGGCGTGGGCGCTCGCGCGTCTCGCCGGCAAGACGGACGACACGCTGAGGCTTCTGACCGCGTTCCTCAGCCTGGCCATCCCCATCGAGCTGGCCGCTTCGATCTTCGAAGCGACGTCGGGCGAGCGGCTCGCGACCGTCGCCATGCGATGGAGCGAGGCGCGCCTTCCCGATCGAGTCGCTGCGCTGTGGTTGGCGCTCGCTGCAGTGGTTGCGGCGGTCCGCATCCTTCGAGTGCCGAAGCGGCGCTGGCTTCCGGCGACGCTGCTCGGCGTCGCCCTCGTCGGGGTCCCGCTTTGCGTCGTGTATCGGGAGGATACCCTCTGGTATCCAGCGTTCGACGAGAATCGCACCGCGGAGATCGAACGGTTCAACGCCCTGCGAAACGAAGACGTCTTCTACTTGCAGCCCAGGCTGCTCGAGCGGCAGCTCGCCACTCTGCAGCGGGGCCGTCGCGGCATCGTCGATCTCTACTTCATCGGCGTGGCGGCCTACGCGCCGCAGGACGTCTTCATGAAGGAAGTGCATTCGGTGGCGCGGCTGTTCGAGGAGCGGTTCGACACGAAGGGCCGCTCGCTCATGCTCATCAACAATCCGGCGACGGTGCGCGAGACGCCCATCGCGAGCCCCACGAGCCTGCGGCTCGCCCTGCAACGCGTCGGCGAGGTGATGGACCGCGACGAGGACATCCTCTTCCTGTTCATCACCTCGCATGGGTCGAAGGAGCACGAGACCTCCTTCGATTTCTACCCGATGCAGTTCAACCCGCTCGATCCCCGGCGGCTCAAGGAGATGCTGGACGGAGCCGGCATCCAGCGGCGCGTCCTGGTCATCTCCACCTGCTACTCGGGCGCGTTCGTCGACGCGCTCAAGGACGAACGGACGCTGGTGATCTCCGCCTCGGCGCCCGACAGGAACTCGTTCGGCTGCAGCAACGAAGCCGAGTTCACCTATTTCGGCAAGGCCTACTTCGACGAGGCGCTCCGAAGGACGTACTCGTTCACGGAGGCGTTCGACATCGCCAAACAAGCGATCGCGGAGCGCGAGCGCAACGCGCACTACCCTGGGTCGGAGCCCATGATGTTTGCCGGCGACGCGATCCGTGCGCAGCTGGACCGATTCGTCCAGCGGCGCCTCGCCGGCGCCCGCAGGGCCACGAAATGACGGCCTTCCCCTCACTCGGTTGAAATTCGGCGATGAGCTTTCCGTTTCCTCCCTGCACCGGAGGGCGCGATGCTGACAACTCCGTGCCAACTTCGGGCATGCTCCCACCTGCCAGCCATCAGCAGCATGCCTGGTGTGGCTCATTGTGGGTCATGACGCGTATGTCGAAGAGCCAGAAGTGCCTCGTCGCGCATCTCTTCGATGCTGCTCGAAGCAAGATCTTCCAGTCGCTTGATGGCCAGCGCTCGCAGCCTCTGGTCTCGGGCGGTCTTGGCAACAAGTTCCATGCCGTGAGGTACCGCCGCCCGCTCGGGAAGCTTTGCCGTAGTTGCAAGCTCGGCGAGACTTTCCAGGGCGCGTTCATCAGCAAAGCGCTCGCCAAGGATTTCAACCGTAACGAATGCTCCCATCCAATCGCCATACTTGTCGAAGGAACTGATGAGCACCGAGCGAAGGCCCTCACATTGGTCGGAGGTCAACTGCTCCCAGCTATCGTAGAAGAATTTCACAACCTTCCAAGAGTCCGTGACGCTTAGGAACGTCACGTCTCGAAGAATTTCCGACAAGCCGACCACGAACACGTCTGGCAATACATCAACCGCGTTGACAATCACTTCTATCTCAAACACGATTGCAGAAAGCGCTTTCGTATCACGCGACTTCGCAATCGCACGAATATCGTTGAGGGCACTCTCAAGATCGCGCATGATGGTCCTCTACCTCTAGATACCGAGTGGCGAGCCGACGATCACGATGATGATTATAACCGTGGCGACGCCTATGGTGGCAGTGGCTTGTTGTGCCGGAGTCGCCTTAGGTGGAGGGTCCGGAAGCACGATCGGCGGCGGCGCCGGGGGATCTTTACAAAGCGCGGCAGCGCGACCAGGACTGGTCACCAAGGTGCCGTAGATGTAGGGGAGCGCGCCGTACACGTCGCGCACCACATCCCACTGGCTGTTGAAGACGAACGAGATCGTAGGTCGTATAGGGCGTGTTCTGGCAACCGGCGGTTCCCTTCCTTGCCGGACGATGCGTAGCAGACCAGCCCGCGGCCGGTTGCGGTGGCACGGCCGCGGACTGTTCTGCCAGGCTCTGCCAGGCTCGGTCCCCTGCAGGAAGGAGGCGTCAAGTTGGCAGAACGCCCCTTATCGGTCCTACGGTCCCACACGCCGGGTCCAGCCAGCTGCATCGCGCTGTAGCCGATCCGATTGACCGTCAACGAGGTGCCGGGGAACGTGAACTTCCCCCCGAGCTCGATCTCAGCCATTTGTCGCCGTCCGCCCATTGCGTGCTTTGCTTTCGCACTTGCGCGGAAGTTCCGCAACGGCGGAATTGCTGACCGAATCCGTGACGAGGTATCGTTCCTTCAACCGGCGTCCTCCCCCTGGACGATCGGCCCGTCCCGCAGAGCAGCGCACGGAGGACGCGCGGACGTGTTCGAGCGGAGATCACGAGCGTCGACCCGAAGCGCCGCGCACGCCGTCGCGGTGGCCACCTTGCTGCTCTGGCCCCGCAGCGCGGTCGCGCTCGATCCGTCGCTGGATGTCAGCCAGTACGCGCACACCGCCTGGAGAATTCGCGACGGGTTTACTCGCGGCCCGATCAACGCGATCGCGCAGACTCCCGACGGCTACCTCTGGCTGGGAACGGAATTCAGCCTGGTCCGCTTCGACGGTGTCCGGGCCGTCCCGTGGCAACCCAAGGAGGGCCAGCTCCCTGCCAGTTTCATCACCGCTCTCCTGGTTGCGCGCGACGGCACTCTGTGGATTGGCACTCTGAAGGGCCTCGCCAGTTGGAAGGACGGCAAGCTCACTCAGTATCCGGAATTTGCCGGACAGACGATTATGGCGTCCATCCAGGATCGCGACGGAACGATCTGGGTTGGGACCTACGCGCCCGGAAGGCTTTGTGCCGTTCAAATAGAGAAAGTCAGATGCCAGGGGGACGAGAGTTTCCGACGAATCTATGCTGCGTACGAGGACCACCTCGGAAACCTCTGGGTCTCCGCTCAAACGGGCTTGTGGCGGTGGAAGCCCGGTCCTCCAGACCACTATGGCTTTCCGCCTGGCACGCTCGAGGCGAACGGCATCAACGAGGACGACGACGGCGCAATCCTGCTAGCCACGAACGACGGCGTGAAGCGGCTCGCCGGCGGCAAACTGCAGAGCCTGCAGTTACCGGGCCTGAACGTCGTGTCGAGGCCCACTCGATTCTTCCGCAGCAGCGATCGCAGCCTCTGGATTCCCACCTTTCGCGGCTTGCTACACCTGCACGAGGGAAAGGTAGACGTGTTCGGGACCGCGCACGGTCTCTCTGGCGAGAGCGCAATCCGAGTCTACGAAGACCGCGAGGGCAGCATCTGGGTCAGCACGTCAGGTGGGCTGGACCGCTTTCGCGAATATGCGTTTCAGACCATCTCGACGAACCAGGGTCTTTCCAGCTCGAATACCTGGGCGATAGCGGCCGCTCGGGATGGAAGCATCTGGATCGGCGCGTCCGACGGCCTCAATCGATGGCAAAACGGCCGCTTCACTTTTCACGGCAAGCAAACAGGGTCACTCGAGAACCAGCGAAGAGGGGTAAGGAGCAGCGGTTCCGTCCCCGTGCTCGACGGTGTCCCTGGTCGGCTGGCATTGGACCTCCAGGGTCGCTTGTGGGCCGCGACCCGGAATGGAGTGGTCTATCTCGAGGGGGATCGATTCGTCCGCGTTTCCGGGTTGCCGGCCGGAAACGTGTTGTCCCTCGCTCCAGTTGGTCACGAAAACACGTGGGTCAGCGTCGCGGACCTGGGTCTCTTCCATTGGCTAGGAGTCGATGCCGTTCAGCAGTTTTCCTGGACTCAATTCGACACGAAGAGCCTCGGAGCTACCGCGTTGCTGCCCGACAATTCAAAGGACGGCGTGTGGCTCGGCTTCTTGGATAACGGCGTCAGCTACCTCAAAAACGGCCGGGTCGTCTCTTCCTACACCGCAGCGGACGGGTTGGGCGCCGGGCGCGTGAACGAGCTCCGCTTCTCCGAGCAGGACACGGTGTGGGCCGCGACCGAAGGCGGCCTCAGCCGGATCAAGGACGGGCACGTTCTCACGCTGACGAGCAAGAATGGCCTGCCCTGCGACACCGTGCACTGGTCGATCGAAGATGACGATCGTTCGGCATGGCTTTACATGCCTTGCGGCCTCGTGCGCGTCGCCCGTTCCGAGCTGGATGCATGGGCGAGCGATCCAAATCGGAAGATCCAGGCGACCCTGTTCGACGCTTCGGACGGCATCAGGACAACAGGAGCCGTCGGTACCTACGGGCCACGTGTGACGAAGGCCGCCGACGGGAAAATCTGGTTTGCGGGTGCCGAACGCGTCACGGTGATCGACCCGCGGCACCTGCGGCGCAACGACCTGCCGCCGCCAGTGCATATCGAGCAGATCACCGCGGACGGCAAGGTCTACGACACGACGGCTCTCGGCAGTGGGCGGCTGCGGCTGCCTCCACACGTCCGCGACCTCGTCATCGACTACACCGCGTTGAGCCTGGTCGCCCCAGAGAAAGTGCACTTCCGGATCAAGCTCGAAGGCCAGGACGAAAACTGGCGAGAGACGATCAATGACCGCCGGATCGAGTACACGAATCTGCCGCCGAAGGATTACCGTTTCCTCGTCAAGGCGTGCAACGACAGCGGCGTCTGGAACGAAGAAGCCGCGTTCCTCGATTTCGCGATTCCGCCGGCCTATTACCAGACGACCTGGTTCGGAGCTCTCTGTGCCGCGGTTGTGGCCGCGCTGCTCTGGGCCGCCTACCTGCTCCGCGTCGGAGTTCTCGAACGGCATCAGCGACTGCTCGAACGGCACCAGATGGAGATCACGGCGCTCAATGAACGCCTGATGAAAGCGCAGGAGGAGGAGCGCAGCCGCATCGCCGGAGAGCTGCACGACGGCGTCCTCCAGCAGCTCACCACGCTGGCCCTCGATCTCGGAACGGTCACATTTCAGATTCCATCTGGCCTCCCGGTAAAGACCAAAATCGACAGCGTAGAGAACAGACTGGTCGAGATTGGAACGAACATCCGTCAGCTCTCGCACGAGCTGCATCCCGCCGTGCTGCACGAAGCGGGGCTGCCCTCGGCGCTCTCCTCCTATTGCGGAGAGTTCAGCAGGACGCGCGGGATTCCGGTCTCCTGCGAGGCGGAGTCCAACCTAAAGGAGTTGTCGCCAGGAGCCGCGCTGGCCCTCTACCGCATCGCGCAGGAAGCGCTCGGGAACGCTGCCAAGCATTCCAGGGCGAACCAGGTTCGCGTCCGCCTCGTGTGCGCCGACACGGTCGTTCGCTTGACCGTCTCCGACGATGGCGTCGGATTCGTCCTCGGCCGCCCCAGCGAATCGGGAGGCGTGGGCCTCGTCAACATGCGCGAAAGGGTTCGGTATCTCCACGGCACGTTCCACGTCGAGAGCCGACCCGGCTGCGGCTGTACCATTTGCGCGGAGGTCCCCTTCCGCCCCGCGTAGCTTGTCTTTTGCATTTCGGACTGCTACGCGGAAGAGGCTTTGGGGGCAGCCATGCGCTTCCGGCTTCGGCCCTTCGTTCTGGTTGTTTCGTTCGGAGTGTCAGGAACGGCGCTGGGCGAGACCCCGCCGGACGCCGAGTCCGGGCGGCAGCAGGCCGAACAGGAGATCGTCGTCACCGGCTCGCGAGTGCCGCGCAAGGATTTGACCTCGCCCGGGCCGGTCGTCGTCTACAGCCGCGAAGAAATTGCCGCGAGCGGCGTCGCCACGCTGGGCGAGTTTCTCAAGCTCACGCCCTGGCAGGGCGGCGGCTTGAACAACAACTTCGACGGTGGCTCCGACGGCTCGACGCAGGTGTCGTTGCGCAACCTCGGCACGCGCCGCACCCTGGTGCTGGTCGACGGCCAGCGGTGGGTGAACGGCGGAGTCGGCGCGGGGAGTGGCTTCAGCCCCGGGGTCGACTTGAACACGATCCCCACCGCCGCGGTGGATCGGATCGAGGTGCTCAAGGACGGCGCGTCCGCCGTATACGGCTCCGACGCGATCGCGGGCGTGGTGAACATCATCACGCGCCGGCGGATGAACGGCGCCGAGATCGAGCCTTACAGCGGCATCTCCTCCCACGGCGACGCGCTGCAGGTGCAGGTGAATGGCACCGCGGGCCTGTCCGATGATCGGGGAGGGTTTCTCGTCTCGCTGGGCTATTTCCACCAGTCATCGGTGCTGACGGCCGACCGGTCGTGGGCCCAACGCCAGGTCACCTACGACTTTGCGAGCGGCCGCGTCGATCCGTCGGGGTCGACCGCCATCCCCGCCGGAACCGCGCACGTCGACCCGGCGAAGTGCCCGACGCAGCTCTGCGGGTTGCTCAACGCCGCATATCCCAACGCGGGCCCCACCGACTGGATCCCCGACGCCAACCCGGCGATGGGCGTCCCCGTCGTGACCGACCCGGTGACGGGCCAGAAGTGGCGGAAGTTCATCGCCAGCGGCCCCGTGAACGACCTCTATAACGTCAACAGCTCCGACGGGATGACCTACCACATCACGCCCACGGATCGGTTCTCGATCTTCACGAACGGCGACTACCGCCTCACCGAGTTCGCCCGCGCTCGGCTGCAGGCATCGTGGGTCCACATCGAGTCGCGCTCGCAGGTCGCGTCGGAACCACTCTTCACGGCCTTCGTCGGCAGCACCATCGACCCGACCAATCCGTACAACCCGTTCGGCGTCCCCATCACCACCGCCACGAGGCGACTCACCGAGTTCGGCCCGCGCGCCGCGGAGCCCGATTCGGACACGGTGCACGCGACCGCCGGTCTCGACGGCACCGTCGAGAACACTCACTGGTCGCTGTCCCTCCAATACGGCCGCACCTCTACCAACACCCAGGAAATCGGATCGCTCGACACGAGCAAGACAGCCGAAGCGCTCGGCCCGGCGTTCCAGGACCAGAATGGCGTCTGGCACTGCGGAACCCCCGCTGCGCCGATCGCGGGCTGCACGCCAGCGAACCTTTTCGGCATGAACAGCGTCACGCCTCAAATGACGCAGGCGCTCGGAGCGTTCAGCGGAAGCGCCTACGGCTGGTCGCAACTCGCCGCTGTCGACGCGGAACTGAACCGCGAGTTGTTTACGCTTGCCGCCGACCGGCCGACAGGGATCGCTCTGGGCTACCAGTTCCGGCGCGAGTCCGGCGGCTTCCAGCCCAACGCGATCGCGGCCGTCGGCCATTCATTCGACTTCGCTGGGCAGCCTCTGAGGGGTTCGTTCCGGGTCCACGAAGCGTACCTCGAGCTGCTGTTGCCGCTCGTGAGCAACGTCCCACTCGCAGACGACATCGAGGTGCAGTCGGTGGGGCGCTTGTCCCACTACTCATCCTTCGGCACGAACCTCACGTACATGATCGGCGGCCGCTGGCGGCCCATCCGCGGCCTGACCCTGCGGGGCACCTGGTCTACGGCGTTCCGGGCCCCGGCGATCGACGAGCTCAACAGCGGCCAGATCAACACCGTCGAGAGGGCGAGCGACCCCTGCGCCAGCGTTCCCGACACGAACCCAGCGCTGCGAGCACAGTGCGCGGCGGGGCCGGGCGGTGCGAGCGCCGTGAACAACGGCGACACCAGCAACACGTTCGCGTCCACGACCGGCGGCAACCCCGCGCTGCAGCCGGAGACGGCCACGACGGCGACCATCGGTGCGGTCATCGAGCCGCCGCAAATCAAGGGCCTGTCGCTCACCGCCGACTATTACCGCGTCCGACTGGACGACGCGGTCACGACCGGTCTCGGAGTCCCGTTGATCATCGCCGGCTGCTATCCAGCATCGACCAACTCCAACGTGTCTCCGGACCCGAAGGACTGCAGCCTCATCACGCGCGATCCGGCGACCGGCATGATCCGAAAAGTCCTCGACGTCGAGCAGAACGCCGGGTCGTTGATCACCAGTGGAGTCGACGTGCTGCTGCGCACCGTCTTACCGACGGCCGCCGGCCGCTTCCGACTTTGGGTCGACGGGAACTATCTGATCAAGCAGGACCTCATTTTGCCAAGCGGGAAAGTGATTCACAGCGCTGGCAACTACGACCTCAACGTGTTCAGCGCTTTTCTCGGCGTGACGCCGCGGCTGCGGTTCAACACCGGCATCGACTACGGTCTCGGGCCGTTCACCGCCGGCGTTGCTGCCAGATACATCGGCGGCTTCGAAGAGTGCGCGCCCCCGCAGGGAAGCACCAGGTTCGGCCATGGCCTCTGCTCCGATCACAACGTAGACCCGAATACCGGGGTACCCTACCCGGCCCACCACGTCTCCCCGTACACGGCGTTCGACGTGTACGCGAGCTATGTGCTGAAGAGCTCTCTGGGCACGACATCGTTCTCCGCCGGCATGCGCAACGCGTTCGACGCAATCCCGCCCGCCGTCTACAACTCGGCCCTCACGTACACCGATCCATCGTACGACTTCGTGGGCCGATACATCTGGGGTCGCATCGTGCAGAAGTTCTGAAATCGTAGGTTTAGCTCAGCTGGCAGAGCGCCGCAATGGCATTGCGGAGGTCGACGGTTCGATCCCGTCATGCTCCACCAATTCAGTCCATGAGTAGCCGAGCAATTCCCGTGGGAATGAATTCGCGCCCACGGCAGTCGGCCGTCGCGGGCCAGCCCGTGGCTCATCGCTGATGGACGATCTTGCCGCCCACCACCGTCATCACCGGCTTGATGTCCTTGATCTGCTCGGCGGGAACGGTCAGGTAGTCCCGGTCGAGCACGACGAGATCGGCGTACTTGCCCGGCTGGATCGAACCTAGATTGCTCTCTTGAAAGATGAACCAGGCGTTGCTTCGCGTGTGCGCAATGAGCGCTTCCTCGCGCGTGATCGTCTGCCGGTTGACCTCGCGCCCGCCGATCATGCGCCCGGTCACGGCAAAGGCGAGCGTGTAGAACGGGTTCGACGGAGTCACCGCGGTCGCGTCCGATCCGAGGCCCCAGACGATGCCGCTCGCCTGGACGCGCCGGAAGGGGGGCATGTCCCAGGCGCGCTCGCCGTGTGCTTTGTGCATGAGCGCCCCCTGAATGAGCGGGCGGCTGTGCAACCCCGCGTAGATGTCGAGCCTCTTCATGCGCTCGAGCTGAGCCCGAGATGCGAGAAGACCCAGCGCAATCCCTTGAGTGGGGTTTCCTTGTTGATCGCCTCGTACTGCTCGAGATAGGCGTCGATCGCCGGCGTCATCTCGACGTGGGCGTTCAGCATCATGCCGCGCGCGGCGACCGCTTGCGCGATGCGGCGGACTTCCCGCATGTCCTCGGGCTTGGCGTCGAAACCCGGCCGCAGGAGCGTCGTCGTCGCCGGCAGGTAGACCGACTCACCCCAGCCGATGTTGTCGAGATGGTCAGTGCCTTGGAACGGCTTCTGCTCCGCGATTTCCGCGAGCACCTTGTCCACCTGCTCGGGCGTCGCCGGCTGCCGGATGGTGGTCCAGAATGCGCGGGCGTCCAGCTCGCCGCGCTCGGCCAGGGCCCGGTAGCGCTCGTAGTGCTTCGCAGTGACGCCGCGCCCACCCGCGTCGTACCAGGCGGTGAGGCCCATTCCGTTCAGCTCGGCAACGAGTTTGCGGATGTTCGCCAGCCACTGCTCGTCCTCCGGGAGCGGGATCTTCGAGGCGACGAAGGCGACCCCGCCCGCGTTGCGCACCAGGCCGGTCGGCTGGCCGGTCGCGTCCTTCTCGATCTTGCCGCCGCGCGGGTCGGGCGTGTTGGCGTCGATCCCCGCTGCCTTGAGCGCCGCGGTGTTGAGCTGGCTGTGGTCGTAGATCGCCTGCAGCACCACCGGGTTGGCGGGCGCGATGCGATCGAGCTCCTCCCGCGAAAAGCCACGCGAGTCGTCGATGAACTGCTCTTCCGACCAGCCGCCCAGCGTCACGATCCATTCGCCTGGACGCGCGGCGCGCACCCGCTCGGTGAGCATGTCCAGCGCCCGCTTGCGTGAGGTGACGCCGTCGAACCGCAGCTCGTCGTGCTCCGGCGCGCGGATGAAATGCGCATGATTGTCGATCAGCCCGGGGATGACGGTCCGCTTCCGGAGATCGATCGTCTTCGTGCCTGCGCCTTTCAGCTTGAGCACGTCCGCGTCCTTGCCGACGGCGACGATGCGCTGTCCCTTGATCGCGACCGCGTGCGCGATCGTGAAGCGATCGTCGACCGTGACGATCTTGCCGTTGAAGAGGACGATGTCCTGCGCGGCGGCGGGGAAATGGCCTGCAAGCGCGGCGCAAAGGGAAAAAGCGGCGATGCCGAGACGGTTTCTCATTGTCACTCCCCGAGGTTTGCCACCTGGGCGCGGTCGGGGGTTGATTGGGTCGGGATGACGGGACAGCGCCTTGCAGCCCTCTACCGCGAATACGGCCCGGTGATCTACTGGCGCTGCGCGAAGCTCTTGCGCGACGAGGTGGGCCGCCGAGGACGCCACGCAAGAGACGTTCTTGCGCGTCTGTCGCCACCTCGACGCTGCGCCCGACACCGACGAGGCGCTGCGCTGGATCTGGCGAATCGCCACGAACTACTGCCTCAGCGAGGTGCGCAACCGCCAGCGCCGCCCCGAGCCGCGCGAGGAGCTGCCGGACCTGCCTGCGGACGTCCGGCTCGAACAGGTCCTCTCCGACCGCCAGCTGGTCGCCCGCGTGATCGCGCGGGTGGACCAGAAGCTGCGGGCCGTCGCCTGGGCCCACTACGTCGACGGGCTCGAGCACACGGAGGCGGGACGGATGCTGGGAATCTCCCGGCGCACCGTGGCCAATCGGCTCGCCGTATTCCACCAGCGGGCCCGCAAGATCATCGGGAGGTCGTCATGAGCAGCACGGAAACGCACCCCTCCGACGTCGAGATTGCCAGGATCCTTCTCGGCAAGGCTTCCGAAGAGGAGGCCCGGAGCGCAGCGGCGCACGCCGCCGGCTGCGACCGCTGCCGGGCGGAGTTGGACGCTGCGCGCGTGGCGAACCGAACGATACCGCCGGCCGTTGGGACTTGCTCTCATCGTCCTCGGTCTCGTCTACGCCGGCTTCACCGCCTGGCGCGTGAAATGGATTGAACGCAAGACGCTAGCACTCGTGGCTCACACCGATCCTCCGATCTCGTCGGAGCTCCACGATGTCTCCGCAGCGCTGGCCTACACGATGGGGCTCCATGCCGGTCTCTCTGTGACCCAGGGCGTGTTCTTCAGCGCAGTGTTCCGATCGTAGGTCGTATAGGGCGTGTTCTGGCGACCGGCGGTTCCCTTCCTTGCCGGACGATGCGTAGCAGACCAGCCCGCGGCCGTGCCAGGCACCGGCCGCGCAGTAGAAAAGGCAGCCGGTCGGCGCGGACGTGAAGAGCTGGTTCCAGGCAGATCGGTGGTGGTTCGGATCAGATTGGATCCGCGCCGTCGCGAGCGGCTGAGCACGTCATGCTGCCGGCCGACTCCGGGCCGGGAGGACGAACTGGAACGTCGCGCCAGGGCCGGCGTTGCGCGAGGCCCACAAACGGCCTCGGTGGGCCTCGATGATCGATCTGCTGATCGAGAGCCCAATGCCCATTCCACCGGGCTTGGTGGTGAAGAACGCATCGAACAGGCGCGGCATCTGGTCTGGATCGAATCCGACCCCGGCGTCCTGCACGGCCACGAGAACGGAGTCGGATGAGTACAGCTGCGACCGGATCATCAGCTCGCGCGGCCGATCTTCCACGCCTTCGCTCGCCTCGATGCCGTTCATCAGCAGATTGAGGATGACCTGCTGCAACTGGACCCTGTCGCCCTCGATCGGCGGCAGCGCGGGGGCCAGCTCGGTCCGGAGCGAAACGCCGTGCTTGCGTGCTTCGCCGTGGACGAGCGAGGCAACCTCCTCGGCGACTTCGCTGATGTCCAGCGACGTCTTCTGAGCCTTCGTCTTCTTCACCAGCGCGCGGATCCGCCCGATCACTTCGCCTCCGCGCTTCGCTGCCAGGATGATCTGCTCCACGGCAGCGCGAACCTTCTCCAGATCCGGCGTCGTCCGTTCGAGCCAATTCAGGCAGGCATCACCGTTGGCTATGATCGCGGCCAGAGGCTGGTTCACCTCGTGGGCGATGGAGGCGGTCATCTCGCCCATGGTCATCACGCGAGAGACGTGCGCCAGCTCGGCCTGCGCTACGGACAGGGCCTCCTCCGCCCTCTTTCGCTCGGTGATGTCCCGGGCGACGCCGCGGTAGCCGGCAAACCGGCCCGCGGCATCAAACACTGGCTTGCCGCTGATGGACACGAAGCCAAGCGCACCGTCGACGCGTCGGACCGTGTAGACGAAGTCGTGGAACGGCTCGCGGTGCTCCAGGGTTGCCATGTGCTCGCGCCAATGTTCCGGTTCCGATGCAACGTCGGCGGCGATATCCCAGCGGCGCTTCCCGATCAGCTTGCCCCAATCAGTATCAAAGCCGACCTGCGCCGAGAAATAGGCGAAGTCATGTTCCGGGCCGGTCGCCCAGAACCAATCCGACGCCGTCTCGGCATAGTCGCGAAACCGTTGTTCACTCTCCCGGAGGTCATTGTAGGCGCGCTCCAGGCTCTGACGCATGATCTCGAATGCCGCGATGACCTGGTCGAGCTCGTCCTTGTCCTTGGGCGCGCGCCGCTGCAGGCGCAGTGGCGGCGGCGGTTGGCGCAGATCGTATTTGCCGAGAAATCCGGCCAGGGCGGTCAGGTGCCTCGTGACGAGCTGGTGGGTGATATAGAAGATGAAAAAGGAGACGAGGAAGATCGTCGTGCCCTGGCTGATCGAGATGATGATGGCCTTATCGAGAAGCGCGCGATAGACTTCGTCGAACGTGGCTTCGATCGACAGCACGCCAAGCCGCTGCTGCGAGCCGCGAGACGTATGGAAAAGCGCGAAGGCGCGGCTCACAGCGGCATGGTCCTGGTGGCGACCGCCGCTCACCACCATCGGATTGGCACGATCGGTTGTCTCGCGCACCTCGACGAAGCGAATGGCCGGCAGGCGAAGAATCCCCTCGATCTGCAGCTCGAGCTGTCGGCTGTCCAGGTTCCAGAGGCCTTCGCCGAGGCTCTGAAGATAGCTACCCTCGATCTCAGACAACCGGCTCTCGATCGCCCCGACATCGTAGCGGTAGTCGAAATAGAGCTGAAACAGCGTGAGGATCAGCGTGACCGCAGCGCTGAACAGGAGGACCCTGGCGAGGAGGCGCGCACCGATCCCGCGGCGCAACCGATTGACGGAGCGCCATGTCGCCCTGATCTGAGAGAGCATCAGCAATCCAGCGAAAGATGAGTTTGCTAACTATAGCTGCCCAAGCTCTGGCTTGTCAAACGGGCTGTACGTCGCAGAATCAGACGAACGAGGTCGATCGGGAAGACTGCGTCGCCGTCATCATGGATCGAGCGCAAAGAGATGGCGCACAAGTTGGACCTAATCAAGCGCTCGCCCCTCACGGAACGAGCGCTTCAGGTTCACCGTCGGCACATGGAAGAGCTTATTCACCAAGCCCACGCTGAGCGATGATCGATGCCTGACGCGGCATAAGACCTTCACCGTCGCCCGGCTGCCTCAGGTAGGTCGGGGCGCGTCGGGTCATGGTTTGTCACGGGCAAGCGCCTCGAGAAAGCTCCGTTCGATCTGTTCTATCTTGTTAGCTCGACGCATATCGCTCAGCGCCTTCTCGAGCCGAGGGACGACGCCTTTGTGTTTCGACTTTTTGGATACGGCGATGTAAGCTGGATCTTTCGTCTCAATCTCGAAAGACGACTTCTTGATGACGCCGCTGCGCCCCGTCTCGTGAATGAGATAATCCAAATTAGCGCCGATCCCCACGATCACATCGAGGCGCTGGCGAGCCAGCATATCAACCAACTGCGTCTCCTGCGTGACAAAGGTCTTTTGGAGTTTGTGATCCTGGTCGAAGCGCTCGAAATAGGCCGAGCTACGAATCACTCCGATATCGAGTCCGTAAAGATCCTCGTATCGGCTTATGGCGTGCTTGGCCTTGATATTCGTATAGAAAGAGATCGCATAATTGTCTCGCGTCGGCGGCTCAAGAAAGTCCATGCTCTCTTTGCGCTCTTCTGTCTGCGCGATACTAGTGATCATATCGACGCTGCCGTTCTGCAACATGATGAGGCAGCGCGCCCAAGGGCACTCGACGTAGTCGAACTCTAGCCCGGTGCGACGGGCTATCTCGTCCAGCACCAAGGCATCGATACCGCCAATCGTGCCGTTTTGGACGACCTTGTAGGGTGGCCACTGCGGATAGGCCACGGTAAGCCGTTCTGAGCCAGCCGACGCAAAGGTTGTCAAAAAGCAGCTGACGAAAAGCCAGAGTAGTGATCGGAATTGGGACACGATCCACTCCCATTCTTTTCGATGAACCATGGAACAGCCACAATCTTGCTGGCAACAAAATAATAACCTGGTTGGGACCTTAGAAGAAGCATTGAGTTGGCTCCGGTCAAGGGCGAAGGACAGATAAGCGCGGTTCTGTCTCCTCGGCCCTCTTCCCTCATACCGTCCTCAGCTACCAGAACGCGGGGCGCTACACCCCGCCGCGCAGGAGGTAGGGACCCGCGGCTTGAGTGCATGACGCGCCCGCGAGATCCTCGCGAGCGCGTCCGCCATCGCGCCGACCTCAGCGGCTAGCGCGACCGATCGGCAACTTTTGCGGCCTCCCTGGCGCTGGTGGCCTGCGCGGTCGTCCACACGGTGTTGGCCAGGAAACGGAAGTTGACGAGATCGTAGGTCGTATAGGGCGTGTTCTGGCAACCTGCGGTTCCCTTCCTTGCCGGACGATGCGTAGCAGACCAGCCCGCGGCCGTGCCAGGCACCGGCCGCGCAGTGTCCTCTACCTCGCTCCGAACAGTGATCGTCGGTGTTCATGTCGATTACCGCGACAACCACAAGCTCTTCGAGATGGTCAATGAAGAGGGAATTCACTAAGAGGACGACCCGCAGGAAGGACGGAGCCGCGCAGTGCGCGCGCCGCATCCGTTCGGCTCCTGCGCCATCGGGCTCGCCATCCATCTCGACGAGAGCGCCGGGTACAAGCTGAAGGAGCGGCTGACGCGGCACTTCGGCGTGTTCCGGGAGGACGAGCACGGTGAGCGCATCTCGTTCGACGTGCTGGTGCCGAAGGACACGCCGCTCCCGGCGGAGGTTTCGCGGCGGTACCGGGCGGCGCACAACGTCGGGCACTACCGGTTCGTGGAGTGCGGGCGCGTGGATGCGGGCAGGCCCGAGGGGAACCTGGCGGCGTGGAACGAGGTGCTGTTTCCGTTCGATCCCAAGCTGCGGGACCGCGACCTGGCGCAGGTCGAGGTGGAGCGGCTGGGGCATGGGCCGGAGGTGGAGGAGACGTACAAGTGCGGCGCTGACGGGACCGTGACGGCGAGCCTCCGCGTTCTTGACGACGGCTTCTAGCGGACGCTACGGTTGTCGCGGAGGTGAGCGGATGCTCCTTCGGCGGCAGCTCCTGGGAGCGCTGACCACGCTGTGGCTTGCGCGCGCGGTGCACGCGGCCGGCGCGGTCCCTGGAGCGCTTCGGTCGGACTTGCAGGAGCGGCTGCGCAAGCTGGACGACGCGTCGCGCGCGCTGGCGCAGGGGAAGATCCAGCCCGTGGAGTGGCAGCGGGCCGGCGCGGAATTCTGCGAGGGCCTCGACGTCCAGGAGCTCTGCCGCGCGGCGGACTTCGAGCACATGGCGGCGCAGTTGCCGCTGCTGGATCGCGGGACCAGCGCGGAGGCGTTCCATCTGCTCGACGGGCAGGCCTTCACGCCGAAGATCTTCGCGATGGGGAAGGGTCGGGCCATCGTGCCGCACGGCCACCGGAACATGGTGTCGCAGCACCTGGTGCTGCAGGGCGAGATGCATGGGCGCCACTACGAGCGGCTGCGCGACGAACCGGGGTGGATGGTGGTGCGGCCGACGATCGACAAGGTGTTCCGGACCGGCGACTTCTCGTCCATCTCGGACCAGCGCGACAACGTGCACTGGTTCGTGACGACGAGCGAGCGGGCGTACACGCTGGACGTGATCGTGGACAACCTGGACCGGAGCAAGCCGTACCGGTACGAGATCGACTTCGTGGATCCCGAGCGCGCGAAGGCTGAAGGGGACGGCAGCTTGCGGCTGCCTCGGATCAAGCTGGAGGAGTCGCTGCAACGATACGGGTAGAGCGGTCCCGATCTCTGCCGTTTCAAGTCGACTACTCGCTCCGGAGCACCGTCATCGGATCGAGCCGCGATGCGGCGAGCGCCGGCAGGAGGCTGGCCGCGAGCGCGACGGTGCCGAGGGTCAGCGTTGCGACTGCGAACGTCAGCGGATCGCGTTGGCCCACTCCGTAGAGAAGCGCCGAGAGGAATCGGCCGAGAGCCAGCGCGCCTCCGACTCCGAAGGCGATGCCCAGGACCGCGAGGCGGGCTCCGCGCGCGAGCACGAGCCCGGAGAGTTGCCGCCGCTGCGCACCGAGAGCCGCGCGGACCGCCAGCTCGCGGCGCCTCTGGACGACGGAGAACGCCATCGCGCCGTATACGCCGAGAGCCGCGAGACCCAGGGCTGCCGCGGCGAAGGTCATCGCGAGCTGAAGCTGGAAGCGACGCTTCCGGAAGAACAAGCCCAGGTATTCGTCGATGGGGCGTGTCGCTCCGAGCCGGAGCTGCGACTCGAGCGGCGCGCCAGCCGACCGCAGCGCGGCCTCCACTCGCCCCGGCGGTAGTCGGCTCCGGACGACCAGCATCGCTCCGTCCCTGTAGGCAGCTTCGTTCCGCGCGAAGAGGAGCTCGGGCAAGTAGACCTCCGGGATGGCCGCTTCGGCGGGTCCCCACTGGCGCACGTCCTGGACGACGCCGACGATGGCGATCGAGGTCTCCGGCCAGTCGTATGACCTGAACAGCGCGCCGATCGGCTCCCGTCCCGGGAGATACCGGGCCACGAACGTCTCGTTCACCAGTGCCACCGGATTGCTGCGCCCGGTGTCCGTGTTCGCGAGGTCACGGCCTTTGATCAAGCGGATACCCGTCGTGGTGAGAAAGCCCGGGCTGCACCAATTGAGCGACGCGTAATCGGGCATCGTGGCGGTCGGATTTCTTCCCTCGACGATGACGCTATCGCCCCATCCGCGCCCCGCGTCGAAAGGGATGGTGCCGGCCACGGCCGCGTTCTGGACCCCCGGGATCGCCTTGGCGGCGGCGAGGAGTTGAGCCAGCGCAGGCGCCGAAGAAACGCCCTGGGTACGGACGAACGTCGCCAAAAGATGCTTCGGTTCGAGACCGAGCGGCACTGCCGAGAGCCGTTCCAGGCTGCGGAGCAAAAGGCCTGCGCCGGTCGCGAGGAGCAGGGCGATCGCGAGCTGCGCGACCACCAGGCCGTCCCGGACGCGCGATCGCGCGGCGCCTGGCGTCGCGCCCACTCCCCCGTCCTTGAGCAGCAGGAAGAGATCCGATCGCAGCGCGACTCCAGCCGACGCAGCGCCCGCGAGCGCGCCCGAGAGCACGGACGCAAGCAGCGCGAATGCCGCCATCCGCGCATCGACGTGCACCTCATGCAGCCGCGCGATGCCGACTCCGGCGACCTCGACCACGCCGCGAACCGCGACGACGGCGAACCCGAGTCCGAGAGCACCGCCGACGAGGGCCAGCAGCACTCCCTCTGAGACTTGCTGCAGCGCGACCCTGCCGCGGCCTCCGCCCAGCGCCGCGCGGATCGCCAGGTCGCGGCCGCGTGCGGTGCCGCGCATGAGCAGAAGCAGCGCCACATTCGCGCAGGCGATGACGAGCATGAGGAGCACTCCGGCGAATGCCGCGCGCAGCGCCGGTGCCGCATCGGCGGTGACCCATTGGAACAACGGCTCGACGTCGACGTCGTACCCGGTCAGCGCGTGCACGATGGAACTCATCTCGGCCTTCGCCGCTGCCGCGGTGACACCCGGCTTCAGGCGCGCGAAGCCGTACAGCCCGTTTCTCGCCGTGACGGGAATTGCCGCCTGCTCGGGTGGGATGCCGAGGGGAAGGAACAGCTCCCGGCCCGGCAGCCGAGGAAACGCGACTCCGCGGGGCAGGACGCCGATGATGGTGGCGAACTGGTACACCGCGCCTCCGGCCCCTCCGCCCGAGCTATCCACCTCGAGAGTGCGCCCGAGGACGGCCGGGTCGGCGCCGAGCTCCCGGCGCCAGAAGGCGTCGCTGACGATGACCACCGGCGGGCCGCCCGCGATGTCCTCGGCGGGCTCGAAGGCGCGGCCCAGCACGGGCTGGATGCCGAGTGTGCGAAACAGGCTCGCGCTGACGTTGGCTACCCAGGCTTGGCGGGGGCCGGAAGGCGACATGACGGTCGCTGTATGAGGGTAGAAGGCGCCGAACGCATCCAACGTGTTGGTGGGTTTCTGGAGCTCCAGGAATTCAGCGTTGCCCATGGGCACGCGCTGGTGGTTCCCATCCACCGAGGCGACGAGCAGCTGCCGCTCCGGCGCGGTGTACGGCAGGGGGCGCAGCAACGCCGTGTCGACGATGCTGAACATGGCCGTGCTGCTGCCGACACCGACGGCCAGCGCGAGCACCGCAATCGAGCAGAAGCCGGGCTCGCGGAGGAACCCGCGCAGGCTCTGCCGGAGGTCGAGCATGAAGCCCCGCACGCAGCGCAGCTTACGCCGGACTCCGCTCGTCGCGCACCCGCCTTCCCCACGGTGTTCAAGGTCTGCCCAAATCAATTGGGCGGCCGTAGGAGATTCAAGCTGCGGATCGGCGTCCGATAGGATCTGTTCTGGCAACCTGCGGTTCCCTTCCTTGCCGGACGATGCGTAGCAGACCAGCCCGCGGCCGTGCCAGGCACCGGCCGCGCAGGAGTGGTCCGGCCCTCGTGCTCCGTGAGAGCGACCGGCCGAGCCGCCCATGCGGAATGGGAGCTCGCCCGCAAGCGAATACTCATGCCCGAGCCTCTTGAGCGTCGCCGGCGCGGGATGTTCAGAGACGGGTCGAATCGACAGGATCGAGGAGTCGGGTACTCGGCCCCGGCCTCGATAGAGCGCGAGCGCCCCGTCGGCATGAACCGGCTCGAGGACGTACTCCGACAAATCCATCACGGCCACCTCGCACGCGGCCGTTGCCGTCCGAGCGCAACCTAGCAGGCGCACCAAGACCCGACACTTCCGATGATTGTCTCAAAGATCGAGGAACGCGACCACTGACCTGTACCTGGTTCAGGAATGCCGAAGAACCTCGACGTGACCGACGGAATCGGTGTGGCAGGTTGTTGATCGTGAGCCGAAGTTCGACGGGCGGAAGGAACACAAATGGTTGAAATCAAGCTTGGTGGGCGGTTCACGTTCCCCGGCACCTCATTGACGGTCCATCGGATCGGCTATGGGGCGATGCAGCTGGCTGGCCCCGGCGCGTGGGGGCCGCCCAAGGATCCAGACGGCGCAATCGCCGTCCTTCGCGAGGCCGTCGCGGCCGGCGTGAACCACATCGACACCTCGGACTTCTACGGCCCGCACGTCACCAACCAGATCATCCGGCAGGCCCTGCACCCGTATCCGAAGGGGCTGGTGATCGTCACCAAGCTCGGGGGCCGTCGCCCGCCCGACAAGTCGTGGCAGCCGGCCACTTCCCGTGAAGAGCTGATCGCTGGCGTCCACGACAACCTCCGCAACCTCGGCGTAGACGCCCTCGACATCGTCAACTATCGCTTCATGGGATCTGGCCACGGCCTGGGGGAGGGTTCCATCGCCGAGCAAGTGACGGTGCTCGCGGAGCTCCGGGAAAAAGGGCTCATCCGCCACATCGGCCTGAGCAATGTCACGGCCGCTCAGGTGGCCGAGGCGCAGGCGATCACCGACGTCGTGTGCGTGCAGAACAACTACAACCTGGCCCACCGCGATGACGACCTTCTCATCGACGACCTGGCGCGGCAGGGCATCCCGTATGTGCCGTTCTTCCCGCTCGGCGGGTTTTCGCCGCTGCAGTCGTCCACGTTGTCGGCCGTCGCGGGCCGACTCGAAGCCACGCCGATGCAGGTCGCGCTGGCGTGGCTCCTGCACCGGTCGCCCAACATCCTGCTGATCCCCGGCACGTCGTCGCTCGCCCACCTCCGAGAGAACCTGGCCGCCGGGCGGTTGACGCTGTCATCGCAGGCGTTGGCGGAGTTGGACGGCATCGCCCGTGCTGCTGCTGTGGTGTGACCGTCGCGCGCTTCAGGTTCCGCGTCGTTGAGCTGCGCGACGCGACATGGCTTGACGCAGATTTCAGGCGCGGTAAAGGCAGCAGTGCATGAGGGCCGCAGTGGTCGCTGCCGCGTTGGCGCTTCTCGTCGGATGCGCCTTTCCCGACGGGCTGGTCCGGAAGCGCGCCGCGACGGACTTCGGGTGCCCGGAGGACGAGATCGTCGTGCACCGATTGCAGGCCGGGTGGCTCGCCCGAGGTTGCAGGAAGGAGGCCGCGTACCTCGTCCAGGACGGCCGGGCGACCCGGACTTCGGAGATCGCGAAAGCGGCGTTCGACGAGCGGCCGCCGGTCCCCATCGATCACACTGCCAGCGCCGGCTCCATCGGCCTCGAGCGGCACCAGTGACCGCGCGCGGACCCTTCAGTTCGAGAAGGCGCCCCTATCTGCGCCGCAAACCCGGATTGACGAATTGAGCGAATCGAGGCGGGGACGATGAAGGTCGGAGTCGTCGCTGCCGTGGTGGGTCTTCTCATCGGGTGTGCCTCCTGTAGCTTCAGCTCCAGCGGGTGTGTCTTGCGCCTCGCTCCACCCTGCTTCTCTTTGCTCCGCTTCATGTCTTCTCCTCCCAGCTGCTGCTGTCTGCTGGATCGGAGATGGCGGAGTTAAGCGATATCGGTCCTGCTCAGCTGCTCATCAACTGGCGCGCACAACAGGCGCACCGGAGAGGATCATCTTCAGTGCGTCGAGCACAGCCTCGGTCGAGAGCGCTTGCGAGGCTGGGCCCGCCACGGTGTCGGCCCCCCTGTCAACCGGCGCGTCATTATCCCACAATCTCCGTCGGCGAGAACGCGCTGCCCTGCGTGAGGCTGAGTCAGCGCGGCAGCCGCTTGAGCAGGGCCTCGTGAAACTGCGCGGGATCCTGGATCTGCGGTGCGTGGCCGACCTCGGGGATCGGGGACACCATACGCAACTCCCCATGCCAACCCGATCCCGCTGCCCGTGGCGAATCGGCCCGGTGGGTTGCGTATGGTGTCCCCGAATCCCCGACTCCGTTACCCTGGGCCGGTCCAGCGCGACATCGAGCGAAGGGGAATTCCCACAGTGTCGATCTCGGTGGCGCTCGACCTATCGCTGATGGTCACTCCGCCTCGCGTGCTCTTCACGCTATGACTCCGCATCTCAAGGCGGACGAGTTGCAGCGTTCGACCGCCGAGCGGGCGCACGGGTTGTTTGCGCAGAACTGCCCGATCTACCGCTCGCTGTATCCTCAAATCGCGATCAGCACCCGAGCTGGTGTTCGAGCCGCGGGCTGACGCGGTCCAGCGGCAGTGTAACGCTTTCAGGAGCGGCGAGACCAACGACGAAACTAAATGCGCGCCTGATCGGGCCGCAGTCGTTTAGAAGGAGCCAAAATGAAGATGATCTGCAGAGTTCTTGTGCTCACGGCGATGGCCGTCCTCGCGTTGCCGCCTGAGGCGAGGGCGGACGGCGGTCGCACATTGTTCATCGTGAGCGCGGTCGAGCACCCGGACGGAACGGCCACGTTCCCGCTCTATCGTGGCACCAGCAAGGGAAGGACCGTGTGGTACATCGTGCTCGACTCCTCGAGTGGCGCGGACGCACAGGCGAAGGGAGTCAACCAGTCCTCGAAGCTTGCGAACGCGGGAGGCACCACGGCCGTGCAAAAGGTGGCGATCGTGAACGGCGTAGTGGACTTCCCGGCCTCGGTCGATTTCACCCCTGTCCGGCAGGTGGCCCCTGGTCCGCAAGGGTTTCCTCCTGCACAGGCCAGCCCCGGAGCGACCGGGGAGGCCGGGTACAGCCCTCTCATCCAGCTGCCGGATGGCACCATCGAGAACGCGCCCCAGATCGCCAACGCCTCGGGCCGGGCGGACAAGGTCGTCGCCCTTGATACCGTGGGACTGACCGTCACGATGCGCGAGACCAACGGCTTTCAGGGCGGCAAGGCGGTCCGCTACCTGTCGACAGAATCTTCCAACCCCGTGGCCGCCACGCTCGAGAACGCGACTCTCGCACCGGCGCTGGACGCGGCGCCATTTCTGGACGGCGATGGCACGGACTCCTCGCGAGCGAGCCTGGCTGCTTTCGTCAATGGTCAGACGGGCGCCAACAACCCGCAGCGGCAGGGCCTCAATTCGGCGCTGCTGGACGGGCTCGATCCTTTGAATGTGTTGCGGTGGAACCCGAGTCAGGGTCGCTACAGCCCCCTCTGGGACGTGCATCTGACCGAGTGGACCGCGCAGGCGATTTCCACCGGGCAGAACCTGCGTCAGATGGACTATGGCGACATCCTCGGATTGGTGAGCCACGGCTTGGTTACCGGGCCCGGTGGTGCGTCCTTCGCGGCATCCGGCTTCATCGTCAACTGCCCTATTGTGAGCTCCGAATAGGAGGGCTTGCGTACCCAAGCAGAGCCGGGTGCGTCTGTTTACACCCGGCTCTTTCTTGGTGACGAACGTTCAGAGGCACCCGCGTCTTCTGCGAGGCCCCCGAAAGGCTCCCCGCTCGCACGACGGCGATGAAGATCCCAACGGCGTTCAGGTCCATTCGTGACCTTCCATCTTTGGAAGGATGCTGCCAGAAATGGCTCTGCCGGACCAAATCCGAGAAAGCTACCTATTCGATGGCAGACGGAATCCAACCGCTGCGCACGGGAGACACGCAATGGACGGCTCTGCCACCGGAAGAACTTGGCGCCGAACGATGCTGAAGTGGGGTGCGGCGATGGGGCTTCTTGGCCTGTCAGGTGGACTGGCGTCCCCGGCGCTGGCGAAGACACGCGCCATCAAGACCGACCATGCCGCGTTCGCCCAGGTGCAGCCTGTTCCGCAAGCGCCAGGCGGTAGTGCCGTCCCCGTCACGGCCGACAACTTCAATCGCGCCGAGACCGATATGTACTTTGGCAAGATTGTCAATGGCGGTGGCATCGGCAACCTCTCGCATCGCCGCGAGCTATATTTAAGCGACTCGCCTGTCGTGCGTCCCAACCGCGACACTCTCTATTCGCTGGCGGTGTTCGACTTCGACGCGGGCCCGGTGACCATCACGCTGCCCGATCCAGGCAATCGCTTCATGTCGATGCAGGTAATCGATGAGGATCAGTACACCCATGCGGTCTACTACGGCGCTGGCCGCTACACGGTGACCCCTGAAGAGATGGGTACGCGCTACGGTACGGTGGTAATCCGCATTCTGGTCAATCCACAAGACACCAAAGACATGAAACAGGTGCACGCCTTGCAAGACGCTATCAAGGTAGAGCAGAAGAGTTCCGGCAAGTATGACGTCCCAAATTTCGACCTGGTCAGCCAGAGGAAGGTTCGCGACGCTCTCCTTGTGTTGGGCACGACCATCCCCGATACGAAGCGCATGTTCGGCAGCCGCGGCGAGGTCGATCCGGTTCGCCACCTGATCGGAAGCGCGATGCTTTGGGGCGGCCTTCCCGAGAAGGACGCCATCTATCTCAACATCACGCCGGGCAACGCCGACGGCGCCGCCGTTTACAGGCTCATCGTCCAGGACGTGCCCGTCGACGGCTTCTGGTCAGTCACCGTCTACAACGCCAAGGGCTATTTGGAGCCAAACCAGTACAACGCCTATTCCGTGAACAACATCACGGCCAAGAAAAGTGCGGACGGCTCGGTCGCCGTCCAGTTCGGCGGCTGCGACGGCAAGATTTCGAACTGTTTGCCGACCATGCCGGGCTGGAATTACATGGTGCGGCTCTATCGCCCGCGCGCCGAAGCCCTGGACGGCACATGGAGATTCCCGGAAGCGGAGCGCGTGAATTGATCTCAGTCACTGGATCGGCGGACTCGGAACGGGAACGCAGCAGCCGTTTTCCATTCTTGAAACGACCTTCGGTAGCTCGTTGGGCTCCCATTCCGCTTCGGCTGGTTGTTGGGTGTGGTTTCATGGAGCACGGCTTCGCCAAGCTGTCCAGGGGGCCTGAAGCCTTCGCCGCGTCGCGACGGCCACGGCTGCCCGCGCGGAGGCGGAATCGGTCACGTCGAGCGCGACCGGTCGCACGCGCTCCTCGTACCGGGCAGCGAGATCGCGGAGGTCTCGACCTTGCGCGCGGTGGCCACGAGGCGATGGCCGGCATCGAGCACGGCCTTTGCGAGATCGCGACCGAGGCCGCGCGAGCTTCCGGTGATCAGCCAGATCTTGAACACGCCGGTTCGATGCCACCGCGCGCGACGGGGTGCAGGGGCGCGTGTGAACCTCGACAGTGCGGACGGATCTCGACTGAAAAGGCCTACATGGTGTTACGAATTTGTGCGTTGCGTCGCCGGTCCGTACTGCTTAGCGTCCGGCGCCATGAACTCTCACGACGGCGACATTCCGATGGATGTAGCGTCCGACGCAGCTCCGACGTTGCAGGGCCACCGTCCAGGGCCAGAGGCACACCTCGACGAATGGGTCGCGCCGGACATCGCCGACGAGCGCGGCTTCCTGCGGGCCGGCAAGATCCTCGAGTGGATGGACGTGGTCGGCGTGCTAGCCGCCAGCCGCCACTGCCGCTGTCCAGTGGTCACCGCGTCGGTCGACGGGATGGAGCTCCTCCACCCGATCGGCGTCGGTGAGCGAGTCACCATGAAGGCCGCGGTGGGCTTCACCTCGGCGCGTTCGCTGGGCGTGTCGGTGACCATGACGCATGGCTTGCCCGGCGCCGTTCGAAGGTCGCTGGCTGCCTACATGACGTTCGTCGCGCTCGACGAGCGCGGCGAGCCAGCTCACGTTCCCCAGCTGCGGCCCGAGACTCCCGAAGCGGTCGCGAGGTTCCGCGAAGGCAGCCTGCGCCGAGAGTTCCGCAGCAAACTGCTCGCCGGCCAGCTGTCTTCGCCGCAACCGCCCAGTGAACGCGAGCAGACGCTCTTCACGCGCGAACTGCTCAAGCTGCTTCCTCGTACGCTGCGGGTGCCGTTCGATCGCACGGACGGGCTCGAGCCGCGCCGCCGCCATGTCTCGTACGTCCACAAGATCGAGCCGGTGCGCGCCAGCAAGTTGAACTTCCACGGAACGCTCTACGGCGGCACCCTGATGAAATGGCTGGAGACCAGCGCAAACCTCTCGGCGCGCGCCTACCTGGACGGCGCGCCGGTCCGGCTCACCGGACTCCATGGGCTGACCTTCATCCGGCCGGTCCGGCGGCACGTGTTCGTGCACATGCGCTCCGCGGTGGCGCATACCGATGCCAACTCGCTCACCGTGCTGGTCAACGTGGACGCGGAGCAACCGCTGGCCGGCGAGCACGAGGAGACCGTCCGCGCATTCCTCACCTACGCCCCCGCGGACGGGCGCGCGGGAATCCCGCCCCTCGAGTGCATCGGGGACGACGAGCGCGCCGCGTTCGCCGAGGTGGAGCAGAGGCTCGCACTGCAGCGGTCGCTGCCGCAGTCCGAGGCCGACCCGACCGCGGCGCAGCGTGCGTGACCTTCCTCGAAGAGAGGAGTCGGTGAGACCTGACGCCTGAGAACCGAAGAGTCCTCTCGGTCAAGAAGAAGCGCGCGCAGCAGATCCTGCAGGTCGTACTCGTCGACGACTTCCAACGTCGGTCGCTCTGCGTGCCGATGCCGCAGTTGTCGCGCGACGGCGTGAAAGCGCTCACAGATGCGCTGAACCTTGACGATGGGCGGCGTGCCTTGCTTGGTAACCGGTGGCGGCGGCGCAACGGAGGTCATGTCCTTGGCCCTGTCGGCCGCCTGTTCCGCCTCCGTGCTGGCCGGGCGAAAAAATGGAGCTTCGTCGAGGAGAAGTCAAAATGATCGTAGGTCGTATAAGGCGTGTTCTGGCAACCGGCGGTTCCCTTCCTTGCCGGACGATGCGTAGCAGACCAGCCCGCGGCCGTGCCAGGCACCGGCCGCGCAGGGGTTTGATCGCTGCGTTTGCGTTGGTCTGGTCTGGCCCGTGGACGCGTCCTGAAGCAAACGAGACGCTCAGGCGAACCTTGCCGCTCGTGATCGGCTTCTTGCCGGCTGTGTGTTGGGAGCAGCGGGCTGGCTCGTGTCGGTCCGTGGACGTGGAGTCTGCCCGCGCTTCTTTCGTTGGCCGCGATCTTCCGGCATCGATAGCGGTCCGGCCGCGTTTCCAGATATCGTGGGGGCAGCGGTAACGACCACGGGCGTCACCCCGACGTGCTTCTGGAGAAAGGGATGGACAAGCCTCGCATCTTCCTTGGCTCGTCAGGAAAGCAGGCGAAGCTCCTGCAGGCGCTGACACGCGGTCTCGAAGCCGTCGCGCACGTAGATCCCTGGACGACATCCTTCCATCCTGGGACCACCACGCTGGACCGCCTCGTCGAGCTTGCGCATGAAGTCGACTTCGCCGCGTTCGCGTTCGCTCGGGACGACTGGACGACGACCAGCCCGCCCGCATCCCCTTCCACGGAATCCGGCCAGGCTGCTCCGCGAGACAACGTCGTCTTCGAAGCGGGCCTTTTCGGTGGAGCCCTCGGGATGCGCCGGACCTTCATCATCCATGCGAGCGGCTCGAAGCTTCCGAGCGATCTCCTCGGCCTCACCTGTGTACGGTACGACGAAGCGTTGACCGCTCCCGAGATGAGGGCCGTCAACCAGAAGCTGCGGAAGGCGATCGAGAACGAAGGCCTCATCGCCCGCATCGAAGGCGCGTGGTGGCAGTTCTCCCTGACGGAACGCGACCCGCGGGAGCCTTCCGCCGTGAGCCTCTTGCGGATCTCTCGAAACCGCGAGGGCGCGTTGGAGCTGGTGGGCCACTCATGGCAAGAAGACGGCAGCCTGTCAGCGAGATACTGGAGCGAGGCCGCGAAGGAGAGGAAGGAGCCTTCGGGCGTCTTCTATTATTGGAGGGGAGAACGGCCCCTGCACCCGAACGCGCCGCAGTTGGACGGGACGGGGGAGATCCGGATGGAGTCCGCCGATCGCGCTGCCGGGTACTTCACGACCCATGCGGACACGGACCCGAAAGTGAACGCGCGGACGTCCGGTGTCTACTTGCGCGCCGAACCGGAGGATGTGACCATCCTCGACGGACGCAACGATCCGCAACGCGTGGAATTGATCGCTGAGCGTCTGAGGCATTGGAAGTCGATCAGGAGCGCCTGAGATCAGCGCACGACAGCGATGACGCTGATCACGCCGATCACGATCCCGAGGGCGATCTTCGCCGCGGCTGCGGCTGCGCGGCCGAGCACCGCGCCCCAGCCGGCCGCCACGGCGGTTCCCGTGTGCGCCGACACCGTGTACTCGAACACGGCGGCGCCGGCGAACGACCCGACGAACGCGCCGATCACGGATCCGATCACGGGCGCGGGAACGCCCATCACCGCGCCGACCAACCCACCGATCAGCGCGCCCCAAGCCGCGCGCTTCGAGGCGCCATATTTCCGCGCCAACCGGAACCCAGCCACGTCTCGATCAATTCGCCCAGAAGCGCAAGCGCGCGCTGCGGACTTCTTTCTCGAACGCCTGACAGGCTAACCCTTCTGGCTAGGAACCCTCCACTCGAGGGCCGGCCCTCCAAGGGGCCGTCCCCGAAGGCTCATTGCACCGGATACGTGACGTTCGCCTCCACCGTCACGCGCAGGCGGGAACCGGTCAGGCCGCCGGCGATCGCCACCTCGTTGTAGCGAGCGAGGTTGAGGGACTGGCTGGTGGCCGGCGGGTTGCTCGCTCCCGGGATGGTGTACGACCCGGTATCGGCCGCCAGGACGGGGCCGAAGTTGCTCGTCGTGACGGAGGCGGACGCCGCCTGGATCGGCGTGGTCCAGCTGATCGCCACGGGCTGGTTCATGGCGACCGCCACGCCGGCCTGCGGATAGTTGATCGTGTGCACTCCCGGACCGCCGAGCACGACGCCCTGGATGCCGCCGATGATCGTCGCGGTCGGCGAGATCTGCGGCACACCGCAGGGGCTGCAGACGACGGTCAGTCCGAAATCTCCAGAGGGGAACGTAGGCTGGGTCTTGCGATAGTCGCCAGAGACCCCCGGGGCCGTCTCGGTCAAGGTGACCGGGCCCCAGGCCAGGTTGGAGATCGTCACGGTGGCGCCGGTCACCTTGTTGCCCGCTCCGTCGAGGAGTTTGACGACGAGGTCGGTGGGCGAGCCGGTCGAGCTGATGACGGCGTCGACGTCAGCCTTCACGGACAGGTTGCCGCTGCCCGTGCCGCCGTTGTTGTGGCTCACCGCCGTACCAGTGTTTCCGCCGCAGGCGACCAGAGCGATCGCCGCCACTGCAAACCATTTCGAGTGCATTTCTCCCTCCGCTGCATTTGGGTTCACAAACCCTAGACACCTCCAAGTTCCTCTCCGGGACAGAGGCGCTTCGCCTACCGAAAACCACCCCACGATTGCTCGCGAATCGGTACTTTCGCTCGAGATGCGAAGGGGTGCGCGATGCGGGGTTTTGTCCCCACTTGTCAGCTGGTGCGCTCATCTGCGGGCCTTGAGTTTCGCGGCCGTAGGAGATTCAAGCTGCGGATCGGCGTCCGATAGGATCTGTTCTGGCAACCGGCGGTTCCCTTCCTTGCCGGACGATGCGTAGCAGACCAGCCCGCGGCCGTGCCAGGCACCGGCCGCGCAGGGCCGCTCGCGCGTGTACGTGGCCGCGTCGGTTCCGGTCATCGCCGCCATCTGGGCGACATCGCCGCCGGCTTCGCTGTTTCCGCCAGCTCCTGCCGCCGCCGCGCCAGCTCGTCGCTGCGCCGCGTGAGCTCCTTCTCCTACCGTTGGCGCCCCTCGCGCAGCGTCAACTGCGGATCGTACGCAAGCGTCGCCACGACTCGATTGTCGCACCCACCTCCAGGGCGCAGGCCACGGCGCGCCGAGAGATTTGTAGCCATCACGCTAAACCGTGGACCGGGTGGGCATGCCGCCGATGGCGCCTCTCTTTTGGTGGGTGTGCGGCCGTAGCGCGCCGGGGACCTGGCGAATGGATAGCCCGCCTCCGTCCAGCCATTGGCGAGTGCTCTTCGCCGCGCGATCGATCAGCTTGGCCGAGTGGGAGAAGTCACCCGACGAGACGTTCAGCGGGCAGAGCGGCGGCACGACCACGATCTCCGAGGTGCTGCAGAAGCGGTCGATGTCCACGACCAGCTGCCGCGTCGTCAAGAGATTCACTGCGTGCAGCGCCATCGCCAGCGCGGAGCGGGGCGGATGCTTGAGGGTGCAAGAGAAGCCGGTTGGGAGCACGATCAGGCGTTCCGCGCCGAGTCCGAGCGCCGCGGACAGCGGCGTGTTGCTCGCCAGCGCGCCGTCCGAGAGCTGGCGGTCGGCGATCCGCACCGGCGGGAAGATGGCGGGGATGGCGGCGCTGGCGAGCACCGATTCGACCGCGGGACCCGACGAGAGGCAGACCTCCTCGCCCGAGAGCACGTCGGTTGCGACGACGTGGCAGGAGACCTTCGCCTCCTCCAGCCGCGCGAAGGCGAGGTGCCGTTCGAGGAGCGCGCGCAGCCGGTCCGGAGCGAGCAAATACGGGCGCCTGCCGATGAAGCCAATGAAGCCGCTGACGAGACCGAGCGGGAAGACGTCGCCGCGGCGCAGGTCGCGCCAGATAGCGACGAGGCTCTCCACGCCCGCGCGGTCCGGTCGACCCGCGAAGTAGGCGCCGTTGATCGCACCCACCGAGGCGCCCACCACCAGATCGGGAGCGATGCCGCGCTCGACGAGCGCTTGCAGCATTCCCACCTCGACGGCACCGAGGCTGCCGCCACCCGCAAGCACGAAGGCAGTGCGTGGTGTTCCCATACCGAAAGATACATTATCGCGCCCCGGCGTTACGGGCTGTCAACGCGCAAGGATGACCTCGCTGCCCGCGGTCTTCTTCCGATAGCCGCCCATCTCTTGCAGGTAAGCGGCTAGTTCGTCTCCGCGATGCGGCGCAGGACGGCGATGACGCTGATCACGCCGATCACGATCCCGAGGGAGATCTTCGCCGCGGCTGCGGCCGCGCGGCCGAGCACCGCGCCCCAGCCGGCCGCCACGGCGGATCCCGTGTGCGCCGACACCGTGTACTCGAACACGGCGGCGCCCGCGAACGACCCGACGAACGCGCCGATCACGGATCCGATCACGGGCACGGGAACGCCCACCACCGCGCCGACCAATCCGCCGATCAACGCGCCCCAGGCCGCGCGCTTCGAGGCGCCGTATTTCCGCGCGAACCGGAACCCCAGCCAGGTGTCGATGAATTCGCCCAGAAGTGCGAGCGCGAGGACGAGCGCAGTGGTCCAGAGGCCCACGGTCTGGAAGTCGGTGAACCAGCCGTAGCCCAGCAGGGCCAGGATCATGACCCACAGGCCGGGCAGTCCCAGCGGCACCATCAGGAGGCCGGCCAGTTCGACGATGGCGAGGAGGAGAATCGCGACGGTGTCTGTCACGGTAGCCTTTCGTCTCGTCCCCAGGCGTGGCGCGACGCTAAGCGCCATGCCGCTACGATGCAACGCACAGTTCGATCGATCGCGCCGAACTGGTCAAAGATTGCCCGCGCTGGGCGAGAGCTTGTCGGTCGCCTCGCACATCCCGCGCTCGAGCGGCCGCCGGCGAGTGACGCTGGCACGCACCGTGCAAAATTCGCTGCTGTGGAGAGCCTTTCGCGAAGCGCGATCGAGATCGCCCGGCCCTTCGGCTTTCCGATCACGAACTCGATGGTCGTGAGCTGGGTGGTGGCCCTGGGTCTCATCGTCTTCGCGCAGTTCGCGACGCGGAACATGAAGCAGGTCCCGGACGGGCCGTAGGAGATTCAAGCTGCGGATCGGCGTCCGATAGGATCTGTTCTGGCAACCGGCGGTTCCCTTCCTTGCCGGACGATGCGTAGCAGACCAGCCCGCGGCCGTGCCAGGCACCGGCCGCGCAGGAGCGCATCATCGACATGGGGCCTGGCGCAGGCGCCGAAGGTGGCAAAGTCGTGTTCGAGGGAGCGCCGCGCGAGCTGCTGAAAGCGAGCAAGTCTCTGACGGGGAAACACCTCGCTGCGCGACTGGGATGAACCCGAGGCGGGGAGCGTCGAGCATCTGGATCTCGTCGGAACCGACGCTTCTCCGACCGGGTGCTGTCTACCAGCCCTTGCGCTCCAGGTGCCTCTTTGCGATCTCGAGGAACACTCGCGCGGCGGGCGCTACGCGACCACCGCTGGGATGCACCGCATAGGCCGGTCGTGCGAGCGGAATGCTGTTCACGACGAGGCGTCCACGCACCGGGACCTCGACCGTCCGGCCGCGAGAACGGAACGTCCAGCGTCCCCGTGGCGCCAGCGGTGTGAAGAGGATGCAGTCGTGCCGAAGCAGGTCGCGTGGCGTACGCGGCGTTCCGCGGTCGCGCAGGTATTCGGGCGCCGCAAAGCAGCGCGGCTGTGCGCGCCACAGCTCGTGCGCCACGAGGGAGGTGTCCTTCAGCGTGCCCGTGCGGAACGCGAGGTCGAACTTCTCCTCCACGAGCTCCACCTGCCGGTCCGTGAGCACCAGCTCGATGCTCATCTGGGGATGCCGCGCGAGACACTCCGCGACAACGTCACCGAGAAGCCCCTCGCCTAGCGTTACCGGTGCCGTCACGCGCAGTCGTCCGGCCGTCTCCTCGGAGCTGGTCGAGAGCGCGCGCCCTGCTTCCAGGATCGTCCCGAGCGCTGGACTGCAGGCGCGCAGGTACGTCTTACCCGCGCTCGTGAGCTCCACGCGGCGCGTCGTGCGCTGGAGGAGACGCGTGCCGAGCGCGCGCTCGAGCTCGCTGATCCGGCGGCTCACCGTCGAGCGCGGCACCCCCAATGCATCCGCAGCTCCCCGAAAGCTCCGAAGCTCCGCCACGCGTACGAAGAGCTCGACGGCGCCAACCTCGATTGTCCCGTGCATGGGACACATAGTTCCACGAGCCCCGGGCTGGCGCAAGACATCTGATGGAGTATGACCGCAGGAGAAAGGAACCAGAACATGGCGCAAGAGCTCACCGTCGTCGCCACGGGATCCACGGGTAAACAAGGCGGCGCCGTCGCGCGGGGCCTCCTCGAGCGAGGCCACAAGGTCCGCGCCGTCACGCGCGACCCCAACTCAAGCCAGGCGAAGTCGCTCGCGAACGCCGGGGCGACGCTCGTTGCGGCGTCGCTCGAAGACACTGCGGCGATCACGAAGGCGCTCGAAGGAGCGACCTCTCTCTTCGCGATGACGACGCCGTCCGGAGGTACGGACGCCGAGACACGACAAGGTGTCGCCGCCGCCGACGCGGCCAAGGCAGCAGGCGTGCATCTCGTCTTCACTTCCGTCGGCTCCGCCAACCGACAGACGGGCATTCCGCACTTCGACAGCAAGTACGAGGTCGAAAAGCACATCGCCAAGGTCGGCGTCCGCGCAACGATTCTCGCGCCCGTTTACTTCATGGAGAACCTCTACTTCGCGAAAGAGCAGCTCGCTAAAGGGATCTACGCGGCGGCGCTCCCGCCGACGAGGACGCTCGCGCAAGTCGCCGTTGCGGACATCGGGGCGGTCGCCGTTCGCGTCCTCGAGGACGCCGGTCGCTTCACGGGCAAGCGCTTCGACCTCGCGAGCGACGAGCTTACGGGGAATGACGTCGTCGCCATTCTCTCGCGCGTCACCGGCCGCCCCTTCGCCTATTACCAGGTCCCGCTCGATGTCATCCGCCAGCGCATGGGCGAGGATGGCGCCAGGACGTACGAATGGTTAGACCGCGTCGGCTATACGGTGGATCGCGCCACGCTCCACCGTGAGTTTCCCGACGTCGCCTTCCACGACTTCGAGTCTTGGGCGAAGACGCAGGATTGGAATGCGCTTCTGCAGAGCGCATAGAGGCCGACCCTGGGAGAAGCGCTGGATGCCGTCGGTGCTTTCCTTACCGAGAGGCTGCAGGCGCACGCGAGCCCGTAAAGCCGGTAATTGAGATCACGGCGAAGGTCGCCGGAAACTCAATACTCGTTGTTCGTTAGAGAAGTATTGGAGGTTGACATGAAAATCGGTGTGAGTGGCGCCAGCGGTCATTTGGGCAGAGCCGTCGTTTCGGAACTGCTGCAGCGTCCCGACGGGCACGAGGTAGTGGCTATCACGCGCACGCCCGAAACCGTCTCTGGACCGGCTCAGGGACGATTCGGGGACTACAACCGGCCCGAAAGCCTTGCGGAGGCCTATGCGGGTCTCGATCGTCTGCTCATCATCCCGACCGTCGATCCCGGAAAGCGCGGGGCGCAGAACGTCGCTGCCATCGACGCGGCCGTGAGGGCGCGCGTCAAGCATATCGTCTTCATGTCGGCCGCGGGCACGCGGCAGGAGGAGGAGCCGGCGCTCGGCGCCTCCTACTGGCGGGGCGAGCAGCATCTTATCGCCACGGCGCCGGCGTGGACCATCCTGCGTATGAACTTCTATGCCGAAGCTCTCGTGCAGCAGGCGCAGGCGTCGCTGGACCGGGGCGTGCTGACCGGGC
>WNFF01000022.1_pt1 | contig 133815 bp, 109 predicted proteins | sample 5400441 | NCBI WGS metagenome assembly WNFF01 (sample SAMN13153345, study PRJNA577476) | soil metagenome | isolation source: 120 cm saprolite under Douglas fir tree site 2 hole 3 replicate 1 | place: USA:California | collected 2015-04-18 | reverse complement strand
CACCGGGCCGACCTCGCAGGCGGCGGCGAACAGCTCGGCGGTCTTGGCGCGGATCACCGCCAGGTATTCGTCCTCGGTGGTCGCCGTGTTCTTGGCGGCGGCGAGCTGCATGACCTCGCCCTCGGCGATCACCGCGGCGGCCGCCGACAGGATCTCCAGCGCGCGCAGCGAGCCGACCTCGACCATCATCTTGAACGCCTGGCCGAGCAGGAAATCGCCGACCAGCACGCTCGCCTCGTTGCCCCACAGCATGCGCGCCGCGAGCTTGCCGCGCCGCATCTCGCTTTCGTCCACGACGTCGTCGTGCAGCAACGTGGCCGTGTGCATGAATTCGACGGCGGCCGCGAGTTTGACGTGGCCGCTGCCGGGATAACCGGCGAGCCTCGCCATCGCGAGGGTGAGCATCGGACGCAGCCGCTTGCCGCCGGACGAGATCAGGTGGTTGGCGACCTCGGGAATCATCGCCACTTGCGATCCGGTGCGCGACAATATGGTCGTATTGACCCGGTCCATGTCGGCGGCCACGAGCTCGCTTAGACGATCGATGGTGGCGGGTGAACGGCTTTCAAACGGGACGATGACAGCCAAGAGACATGCTCCGGAATGGGTCCCGAACGCGAGGACGTGAGAGCATAGAAACGCTATGGTGACGCGGCAAGTGCGACAAATGCACATCTTCGCGAGCGGTTTCGAACGAGGCGAGTTGATGAAAGCGATTGCGGTGCGTGCCGGGGACTGGCGGCCGCACGCCGGCCAACGCGTGGCGGTCCTGGTGCCTTGCTTCAACGAGGAGGCGACCATCGGCAAGGTGGTCGCCGATTTCCGCGCCGCGCTGCCCGAGGCCGCGATCTACGTTTACGACAACAATTCCGCCGACCGCACCGGCGAGGTCGCCCGCGCCGCCGGCGCGCTAGTGCGGCGCGAGCGGCATCAGGGCAAGGGCAACGTGGTGCGGCGAATGTTCGCCGACGTCGACGCGGGCCTCTACGTTTTGGTTGATGGTGACGCCACCTACGATGCGGCGAGCGCGCGCGCCATGATCGCGCGCCTCACCGAAGAGCGTCTCGACATGGTGGTTGGGGCGCGCGTTGATCACGAGCACGCGGCCTACCGCCTCGGTCATCGCACCGGAAACCGGCTGCTTGCGGGCTTCTTCGCTTTGGCCTTCCACGCGCCCTTCAGCGATATTCTCTCGGGCTACCGCGTGTTCTCGCGGCGGTTCGTGAAGTCGTTTCCAGTGCTCTCAAGGGGCTTCGAGATCGAGACCGAGCTTTGCGTGCACGCGCTCGAGCTGGAGCTGCCGGTGGCCGAGGTCCCGACGCCTTACTATGCGCGCCCCCAAGGATCGGTATCGAAGCTCAGCACCTGGCGCGATGGCGTGCGAATCCTATTCACCATCGTCGATCTTTACCGTTCGGAGCGGCCGCTGGCTTTTTTCTCCGGGCTCGGCATTGCGCTGGCTATCGTTTCCGTCGGCCTGGCGGTTCCGATCTTCGTGACCTATTTCGAGCAAGGCATCGTGCCGCGCATTCCGACGGCAATTCTCTCCACCGGCCTGATGCTGTTGGCCTCCCTCTCGATCGTCGCGGGCCTCGTGCTCGACACGGTGACCCGCGGACGCCGAGAGGCCAAGCTGATCGCCTATCTGGAGCAGGCGGCGCCGGGCGAGGAGTGGGAGCGGCGACAGGGTTGAGGGAGGGGATGCGGTGGGCGCGCTTGGAACCGGCGACACGTTTCAAGACGAAGGCAAGTGGCGCGAGCTCGTGCGCACCAATGATGCCGTGCTGGTCTCGGCGGTGGGCGCCTTGCTCGACGCCGCTTACATCCCCCACGTCGTGCTCGATCAGAACATGAGCGTGCTCGAGGGTTCGATCGGCATCCTGCCGCGTCGCATCTTGGTCAACGAATGCTGTGTCGATGATGCGCGCGAATTGCTCGAGGATGCCGGGCTCGGACACGAGCTTCGTCCCGATGTCCGTTGAGGTGACCGAGGATGCCGCGCTCGGCGGCAGGCTGCGGCTCAAGCAACCGAAACGGGGCCACCGGGTGGGCCATGACGCCATTCTGCTCGCGGCGGCATGCCCGGCGCGCGCGGGCGAACGCGCGGTCGACCTCGGGGCAGGCGTCGGCGCGGCAGGGCTGGCGCTGGCGCTTCGCGTCGAAGGCACCGAGGTCGTGCTGGTCGAGGTCGATGCGGGACTGGCGCGGCTTGCAGCGGAGAACGCGCAACTCAACGGACTGAATGCGCGGGTGAGGTCGACGGTCCTCGACGTGGCAGCACCGGCGCGGGCTTTCGCGGCTGCCGGACTGGGACCTGAGTCGGTCGCCCACGTCCTCATGAATCCGCCGTTCAATGATCCGGCGCGGCAAAGAGTCTCCCCCGACGGTCGGCGCCGTCTCGCCCATGCCGGGTCCGCCAGCACGCTTCCAGTGTGGATCAAGACCGCGGCGCGGCTGCTGCGTCCGCGCGGGACCCTCACGATGATCTGGCGGGCGGACGGTCTTGGCGATGTGTTGCAGGCGCTTGCTCCGACCTTCGGCGCGGCCACCGTGCTGCCGGTGCATCCGGGCGAGGAGGAAGCGGCAATCCGGGTTCTGGTGCGGGCGACGAAGGCAAGCCGCGCGCCGCTCGCGCTGCTGCCGGGCTTCGTGCTCAACGACCGTTCGGGATGCCCGACTGCGCAGGCGGAATCGGTGCTGCGCGACGGCGCGGCGTTGCCGTTGAGCGAGAACTGAAATGCGCCGGCGCGGTGTGGCGTTGCCGGTGCCGTTGCAAGTTAATTGAGGTTAACTTGAGCGCAGCGCGCAGGCAGCCTAAGACGTGATGTGGCTGCGCCGGAATAAAGTTCCCGGCGGCGGCTATGCTAGAGTGAGACGAACAACGACATGGCTGAGCAAAATATGTTCGAGCACCTGCAACAGCTGTTCGCGAGCGCGCGTGCGACGCTGCGGCCGATCTTGCCGAAGTGGTTGCGCGGCGGCGTGCCGATCGTACCCGTGGTGCGGCTCGCGGGAGTCATCGGCTTTTCGACTCCCTTAAAGCCCGGACTGACGCTCGCCAGCGTTGCTCGCCCGCTCGAGCGCGCCTTCAAGATGCGCCATGCGCGCGCGGTCGCGCTGCTGATCAATTCGCCCGGCGGCTCGCCGGTGCAGTCGCACCTGATTTATCGGCGCATCCGCCAGCTCGCGGCCGAGAACACACGTCCGGTCATCGTGTTTGCCGAAGATGTCGCCGCCTCCGGCGGCTATATGATCGCCTGCGCCGGCGACGAGATCTTCTGCGATCCGTCCTCCATCCTCGGCTCCATCGGGGTGGTCGGCAGCTCGTTCGGCTTTCCCAAGCTGATGGAGAAGCTCGGCATCGAGCGCCGGCTCTACGTGTCCGGTGAGCACAAGGCCATGCTCGACCCGTTCCTGCCGGAGAAGGCGGAGGACGTCGAGCGCCTCAAGGCGCTGCAGCAGGAGATCCATCAAGACTTCATCGGCCTCGTGAAGCGCAGCCGAGGCGCGCGGCTCAAGGGTCCAGAAAAAACCTTGTTCTCCGGTGAATACTGGAGCGGCACCAAGGCGGTCGACCTCGGCCTTGCCGACGGCATCGGTGATCTGCGCACGACGCTGCGCACGCGTTTCGGCGACGATGTCGTCACCCCGCTCGTGGCGCCGGCGCGCGGCTGGTTCGGTCGCCTGCAGCCGGGCGTGGGTACCACGGATCTCGACGATTTGCCGCGCGCTGCCGATTTCGCCGAGGAGGTCATCTCGGCGCTCGAAACACGCGCGTTATGGGCGCGTTACGGATTGTAGCAAGGTTCGAAGAAGGAGACGTCCATGCCTCCCATCGTCGTTTCGCCGTTGGTCAGGCTTGCGCTGGGCGCGCTCGGCACGGGCATCATCGTGCGCTGGGTGGTGAAAGAGGCGCGCCGCATCAACGCCGAGCTCGATCGGATGCGGGCGCCAACCGATCCCTCCGTCCGCAGGACGTTGCCGACGCTGCGCCGCGATGCGCGCACCGGCGAATGGCGCGTGATGTGACGTTCCGACGGCGCCGCGCTATTCGCCTTTGATCCCCTTCTCGCGGATGAGCTTGCCCCAGCGGGCGATCTCCTGATTGATATAAAGCGCAAAGGCCTCGGGCGTGCTCGGAGAAGCCGTCACGCCGGCTTGTGCCAGCCTGCGCCGCACATCCGCGTCGGTCAGCGCGGCATGGAAGGCGCCACTGAGCTTGGCGATGATGGCAGGCGCCGTGCCCGCCGGCGCCAGCGTTCCCGCCCATTGATTGGCGACGGTGTCGGGGAAACCCTGCTCGACAAAGGTCGGCACGTCCGGGAAAATGACGGAGCGTCCCTGCGACGTCGCCGCCAGCGCCTTGAGCGTACCCGCCTTGACTTGCGCCATGACAGTGGGGACGTCGCCGAATAGGCCGTCGAGTTGGCCGCCCATGAGATCAGTCACTGCTTGCGATGCCCCGCGATAGGGTACCGCCTGGAACTTCACGCCGGCGGCCGCCTGGAAGAGTTCGAGCCCGAGATGGGAGATGGCGCCGAGCCCGGTGACGCCGATGGTAACGGCGCCCGGGCGCTCTTTCGCCAACGCCGCAAGCTCACGCGCCGAATTGATCTTCATCGCGGCGTTCACGACCAGCATGGTCGAGTTGAACACCGCCATGCCGACCGGCGCGAAATCCTTGACCGGGTGGTAAGGGAGATTGCCGTGCAACGCCGGATTGATCGCCACGGCGCCCACGGTGGTGAAGAACAGGGTATAGCCGTCGGGCTCCGACTTCGCCACGTGCTCGGCCGCGATCGCGCCGCTGGCGCCTGGCCGGTTGTCGACGATGACGGGTTGTCCGATCAAGCTGCGCACCCGTTCGGACAAGAGCCGCGCGACGAAATCGGTGGTGCCGCCGGCGGTGAACGCGACCACCAGCCGGATCGGCCGGTTGGGGTAATCCTGCGCCTGTGCGCCGCGCGCCGCAGGCAAAAACAGCGCGGCGGCGATCAACGCGGCCAGCGGGCGGCGGATGATGATCATGGCGGCGAGCATAGTGATGGATCGTGCGAGCGTCATCGCATCGCGCGCTTGAATGCGGCGTCCCCATGTTCTTGACCCCCCGGATGGCCGCCGGTAGGTCTAGCGCGCCCAGCGATGTCGGCCCAATCGGACGTCAGCGCCGCCCATGCGCCTCGGCTGGCTTGCGGGGGCATTGGTTCTTCGAGGCGCCTTTCCGAGCTGCATGAGCAACGATCTCCCCGCCCATCTGCGTCCCGCGCGCTCGTTCCAGGGACTGATCCTGGCGCTGCAGCGCTATTGGGCGGACTTCGGCTGCGTGATCCTGCAGCCCTATGACATGGAAGTCGGTGCCGGCACGTTTCATCCGGCGACGACGTTGCGCGCGCTCGGACCCAAGCCGTGGAACGCGGCCTATGTGCAGCCCTCGCGTCGGCCCAAGGACGGCCGCTACGGCGAGAATCCCAATCGTCTGCAGCACTACTACCAGTTCCAGGTGGTCCTTAAGCCGTCACCCGACGACATCCAGGAGCTCTATCTCAAATCGCTTTCGGCGATCGGTATCGATCCCAAGCTTCACGATATCCGCTTCGTCGAAGACGATTGGGAAAGCCCGACGCTCGGCGCCTGGGGGCTCGGCTGGGAATGCTGGTGCGACGGCATGGAGGTGTCGCAATTCACCTATTTTCAGCAGGTCGCGGGCTTCGAATGCGCGCCGGTGTCGGGGGAGTTGACCTATGGCCTCGAGCGGCTCGCGATGTATGTGCAGGGGGTCGATCGCGTCTTCGATCTCAATTTCAACGGCCGCGAGGGCGAGAAGAAGGTCACCTACGGCGACGTGTTCCTGCAGGCCGAGCAGGAGTATTCGCGACACAATTTCGAATTTGCCGACACCGACATGCTGTTCGAGCAGTTCAAGATGGCCGAGGCGGCTTGCCGCAAATACATCGACGCCGGTTGGGTGACGGTCGGCAATCGCAGGCGCCACCTGATGGCGCTGCCGGCCTACGACCAATGCATCAAGGCCAGCCATGTGTTCAATTTGCTCGATGCCCGCGGGGTGATTTCGGTGACCGAGCGGCAGAGCTATATTCTACGCGTGCGCGAGCTCGCCAAGGCGTGCGGTGAGGCATGGCTTGCGACCGAAGCGGGAGGAGCACCAGTATGAACGCACAGCCTGAAATCGGCGGGCGCGCCCCGCTCGGGGTCGATGTCGAGGCCGGCAAGAGTTACTGGTGGTGCGCGTGCGGGCGCTCGAAGAGCCAGCCGTTCTGCGACGGCTCGCACAAGGGCACGGCGTTTTCGCCGGTCGAGTGGAAGGCGGAGCGGGCGGAGCAGGCTTGGTTCTGCGCCTGCAAACGCACCGGGAACCGGCCCATGTGCGACGGCAGCCATAAGAAGCTTTGAGGCGCCGAGAATACGCAGGCGGCACCGCCTCGGTAGCGATTCGGCTTGATCAATTTTGTGGGCCACACCGAACGTCGTCGTTCACGGCTTGCTCGGCTGTCCGACCTCGCCAGGTCCCGTGGGTTCCGGCTGGCCGACGAAGACGATGTCGCCCTTGATCAGATCCTGGACCTTGGGCGGTCCGGACTTTTGCGGCCACAGATAGGTGACGTGGAGCCGCGCGGTCACCTGCAATCGCTCGGGCGCATGCGTTATGAGGAGTGCCGCGGTGTGAACCGTGACTTCGGCGGGTTGCGCCCACGCCCCGGGAACGGGGCTTGCGGTCAAGAAGCCTTGGACGATCGAAGCGGCGACGACCTTGACGAAGCGGGCGAATTCGCCTTCGCGCACCGCGAACTGTGACTTGTCGCGCGTGGCGTCGTATTCGAGCACCCGGGGCAGTCCGAGCTTGGTCAGCGCCGGCTCGTAGTTGGCGCCGAGATCGATGGTGACGCGGCCGTTGGCGTCGTCGCGCGCGTCCCACACGACGCGCATCGGAACCGCGGGTGGCCCTTCGCTCCCCTTGAGGTACATGAGATAGGCCGTTGCATCGGCGGCGGCGGGAGCGGCGAGGGTCAACGCGGCGGCCGCGGTGAGGACGGTGGCGCGTGCTCCAACGCTGGCGAGAATTTTCATCGGAGGCGTGGACCTCAAGCAAAATCGGCGCGCTCGCAAGTGTGCGGCAGGCGCAAGGGTCCCGCAAGCGCACCCCTCGCTCCCGCCGGGAGCGCGCGCTTTTCGACTTAACAACGACGAGTGCGCCTGCTACCTGCTCACGATGCCCGACTTTCTGCTCGAACTGTTCTCCGAGGAAATTCCGGCGCGCATGCAGGCGCGCGCGGCCGAGGATTTGCGCAAGCTCGTCACCGAGGCGCTCGTCGGGGCCGGGCTCCTCTACGAGGGCGCCAAGGCCTTCGTCACGCCGCGCCGGCTCGCGCTCGCGGTCAAGGGCGTGCCGGTCAGGCAGCCGGACGTGAAGGAGGAGAAGAAAGGCCCGCGCGTGGGCGCGCCCGAGGGCGCGATCCAGGGATTTCTGCGCGCCGCCGGGCTCAAATCCATCAGCGAGGCCAAGGTTGTGGCCGACAAGAAGGGCGACTTCTACCTGGCGGTGAGCGAGAAGCCGGGCCGGGCCGCGATCGAGGTGATCGCCGAGATCGTGCCCGAGGTGGTGAAGACTTTCCCGTGGCCGAAGTCGATGCGCTGGGGCGAACAGTCGGCGCAACCTGGCTCGCTCGGCTGGGTGCGGCCGCTGCATTCCATCGTCGCGACCTTCGGCCCGGAGACCGAGGAGCCCGATATCGTTGCGTTCGCGGTCGACGGGATCAAGGCTGGCGACGAGACCCGCGGCCATCGCTTCATGGCGCCGCAGCCGTTCAGGGTGCGCCGGTTCGAGGACTACGCGGCCAAGCTCGAGAAGGCCAAGGTCGTGCTCGACCCCGAGCGGCGCAAGGAAATAATCCTTGCCGACGCCAAGAACCTCGCCTTCGCGCAGGGCTACGAGCTGCTCGAGGACGCCGGCTTGTTGGCGGAGGTCGCCGGTCTGGTCGAATGGCCGGTGGTGCTGATGGGATCGTTCGACCAGGCGTTTCTCGCCATGCCGCCCGAGATCGTGCGCGCCACCATCCGCAACAACCAGAAATGCTTCGTGCTGCGTGACCCGCGCACGTCGCAACTCGTCGGCAGGTTCATCCTCGTCGCCAATATCGAAGCCGAGGACGGCGGCAAGGCGATCATCGCCGGCAACGAGCGGGTCATCCGAGCGCGCCTCGCCGACGCCAAATTCTTCTACGACACCGACCTCAAGACGCGGCTGGAGGACCGGCTGCCGAAGTTCGAGCACATCGTCTTTCACGAGAAGCTCGGCACGCAATGGGAGCGTATCGAGCGCATCGAGCGTCTCGCCGACGAAATTGCGGTCACGCTGTCGAACCAGCCCAATTTTTTCTCTGGGCAAATGCTTTCGCCCGACGATTTCACCCAGGCACAGGACGCTTATCGCAAAATGGTCCGCCGCGCTGCGCGGCTCGCCAAGGCCGATCTGCTCACCGAGGTGGTCGGCGAATTCCCCGAGCTGCAGGGGCTGATGGGGAAATATTACGCGCTGGCGCAGGGAGAGGACGCAAGCGTCGCGGCGGCATGCGAGGAGCATTACAAGCCGCTCGGTCCTGGCGACCGCGTGCCGACCGATCCGGTCTCGGTCGCCGTCGCGCTCGCCGACAAGATCGATACGCTCGTTGGGTTCTGGGCGATCGACGAGAAACCGACCGGAAGCAAGGACCCTTATGCGCTGCGGCGCGCGGCACTGGGAGTTATCCGTATTGTCCTGACTACGAACGTGGAGCTGTTTCCTCGAGCGCGGTTCGAAACACACGTGGAGCTGTTCCCGACGAACCTGTCTAAGGATGAAATCCGGGAAGCTGCGGTTAACTTTGAGGACTTTTTTCACGAGCGCCTTAAGGTTCAGTTGCGCGATGAAGGAGCGCGGCACGATCTTGTCGACGCCGTGCTTGATGTCGGCGGCAGGGAGGCAGGCATCGTTTCGATCGTGCGTCGGGTCGAGGCCCTTCGAAAATTCCTCGACACCGAGGACGGCAAGAATCTGCTCGCGGGCTACAAGCGCGCAACCAATATCATCCGCATCGAAGAGAAGAAGGATGGGCGTGCATATATCGATCGACCTCATCAGGCGCGCTATCGGCAAGAGGAGGAAAAGGCGCTGGCGCAGGCGATTGACACCGCCAGGGCGGAAGCATCGGACGCCGTCCAGCGCGAGGACTACGAAGCCGCGATGCGCGCCATGGCGAAGCTCCGTCCTTACGTCGACGCGTTCTTCGACAAGGTGACTGTCAATGTTGCCGAGGGTACCGAGAAGAAGGAACTGCGCGAGAATCGTCTCAAGCTACTCAATCAAATCCGCGTGGCCACCGAAGCGGTCGCGGATTTCTCCCGCATCGAAGGGTAATTCTCACGGGTCATGCGCGGGCTTGACCCGCGCATCCATCTTCTTGTGAAAAGGATGGATTGCCGGGTCAAGGCCCGGCAATGACGAGTTAGGAACCGTCACCGCGTTTTGTAGTTCATCTACCCGACCCAAGGAGATCCTCATGACCATCACCGTTGCCCATGTTACGCCGCTGGTTGCCCTCATCGCCGGCATTCTGATCTTGATCGTGCCGCGACTGTTGAACTACGTCGTCGCCGTCTACCTCATCATCGTCGGACTCGTCGGATTGAACGGCATCTATCATTTCATCCGCTGACCCGCCGCCGCCCTCTCGTCCATCTGCGCCCTTGCGTCGGTGCCCGCGGCGGTGATCATTAGGGGCCGGGCGCATCCGAGTTCGTGGTTCCATGGTCACAGCGACGCGCCGTACTCGATCGAACAAAAAATCGACCCGCCCTGCGTCCGGCCGCAAGGCCGCGGCGCGCCATCGGGCGGCCGCCTCGAAGGCGGCTTCCGCCAAAAGCAAATGGGTCTACCGCTTCGGCAACGGCAAAGCCGAGGGCCGCGCCGACATGCGCAACCTCCTCGGCGGCAAAGGCGCCGGCCTGGCCGAGATGGCCAATCTCGGCTTGCCGGTGCCGCCGGGCTTCACCATCACCACCGCGGTCTGCAGCCACTATTACGAGAACGGCAAGACCTACCCGAAGAATCTCGAGGACCAAGTCGCCGCCGCGCTCGCCGAGGTCGGCCGCATCACCGGCAAGACCTTCGGCGACAGCGCCAATCCCTTGCTGGTCTCGGTGCGCTCGGGGGCGCGCGCGTCGATGCCCGGCATGATGGACACGGTGCTCAATCTCGGCCTCAACGACGCGACGGTCGAGATGCTGGCGAAGAAATCCGGGGATCGGCGCTTCGCCTATGATTCGTACCGGCGCTTCATCTCCATGTATTCCGACGTGGTGCTGGGGCTCGGCCACCACCACTTCGAGGAAATTCTTGACGACCACAAGGACAAGAACGGCTACACGCTCGACACCGATCTTTCCGCCGACGACTGGGTCAAGCTGGTCGCCCGCTTCCAGGAGCGGATCGAAGAGGAGCAGGGCGAGCCGTTCCCGCAGGACCCGCACCAGCAATTGTGGGGAGCGATCGGCGCCGTGTTCGGCTCTTGGATGAACCAGCGCGCCATCACCTATCGGCGCCTGCACCACATTCCGGAGAGTTGGGGCACCGCGGTCAATGTCCAGGCCATGGTGTTCGGCAATATGGGCGAGACCTCGGCCACGGGCGTGGCGTTCACGCGCAACCCTTCCACCGGCGATAAAAGGCTTTACGGCGAGTTCCTGATCAACGCCCAGGGCGAGGACGTGGTCGCCGGCATCCGCACCCCGCAGGAGATCACCGAGGCCGCGCGGGCGGAGGCGCGCTCGGACAAGCCGTCGATGGAACGCGCGCTCCCGCAGGCGTTCAAGGAGCTCCAGCGCATCTACGGCGTGCTCGAGCGCCATTACCGCGACATGCAGGACCTCGAATTCACCGTCGAGCAGGGCAAGCTGTGGATGCTGCAGACCCGCTCGGGCAAGCGCACGGCCAAGGCGGCGCTGAAGATCGCGGTGGACCTTGCGAACGAGGGCTTGATCTCACGCAAGGAAGCGGTCGCGCGCATCGATGCGTCGGCGCTTGACCAGCTCCTGCATCCGACCATCGATCCCAATGCCGAGCGCAACATCATCGCCACCGGGCTTCCCGCCTCGCCCGGCGCGGCCTCCGGCGAGATCGTGTTCTCGGCCGATGAGGCCGAGGCGCTCAAGGCCAAGGACAAGAGCATCATCCTGGTGCGGGTCGAGACCTCGCCGGAGGACATCCACGGCATGCACGCGGCCGAGGGCATTCTCACCACGCGCGGCGGCATGACCTCGCACGCCGCCGTGGTGGCGCGCGGCATGGGCAAGCCATGCGTTTCCGGCGCGGGCGCGCTGCGGGTCGACTACGCCGCCGGAACCATGAGCATCGCCGGGCACACCTTCAAGGCGGGCGACGTCATCACCATCGACGGCTCGACCGGGCAGGTGCTCGCGGGCCGCGTGCCCATGACCGAGCCGGCGCTCTCCGGCGAATTCGCAACGCTGATGGGTTGGGCCGACGCGGTGCGCAAACTCGGTGTGCGCGCCAACGCGGATACGCCCAACGATGCGCGCGTCGCCTTGAAGTTCGGCGCCGAGGGCATCGGGCTTTGCCGCACCGAGCATATGTTTTTCGACGAGAACCGCATCCGCGCCGTGCGCGAGATGATCCTCGCCGACGACGAAAAATCGCGCCGCGCCGCGCTCGCCAAACTCCTGCCGATGCAGCGCGCGGACTTCGTCGAGCTGTTCGAGATCATGCAGGGCCTGCCGGTGACGATCAGGCTGCTCGATCCGCCGCTGCACGAATTTTTGCCCCACAGCGACGAAGAGATCGCCGAGGTCGCCGCCGCGATGGGAGCCGACCCCAAGAAGCTCGCGGACCGCGCCCGCGAGCTCAACGAGTTCAACCCGATGCTCGGCTTCCGCGGCTGCCGTCTGGCGCTCGTCTATCCCGAGATCGCCGAGATGCAGGCGCGCGCCATTTTCGAAGCGGCGGTCGAAGCCGCCAAACGCACCGGCAAGCCGGTGGTCCCCGAGGTGATGGTTCCGCTCATCGCCACCAAAGCCGAGCTCGACCTCGTCAAGGCGAGCATCGATGCCATGGCGGAGGCGGTCGCGCGCGAGAGCGGCAGGAGCGTCAAGTATCAGGTCGGCACCATGATCGAGTTGCCGCGGGCGTCGCTGCGCGCCGCCGAGATCGCGAAGAGCGCGGAGTTCTTTTCCTTCGGCACCAACGATCTCACGCAGACCACCTACGGCATCAGCCGCGACGACGCCGCGAGCTTTCTCGGCACCTACGTGTCGCGCGGCGTCCTGCCGAGCGATCCGTTCGTGTCCATCGACCGCGAAGGCGTGGGCGAATTGATGCGCATCGGGGTCGAACGCGGCCGCAAGGCGCGGCCAAAGCTCAAAGTGGGGATTTGCGGCGAGCACGGCGGTGACCCGGCCTCGGTCGCATTTTGCCACGAGATCGCCCTCGACTATGTCTCGTGCTCGCCGTTCCGCGTGCCCATCGCCCGCCTCGCGGCCGCGCAGGCCGCGCTTGGCAAGGCGGCGACGGGCGAGGCGTGAGGAAACGAGCGCAGCGCGCAGCAGGCAGCGACATGTCCGAAGACAGCAGCGGGGGCGGGGCAGCTGCGCCGGCTGTTTCCCAAGAGCAACTGCAAAAGGCGGAGGCCTACGTCGAGGCCGAGGAGGGCGTGGTCAATCGCCTGGTCGGCTGGGCCGGCAGGCTGGTCACGTCGATCGCGGTCGCGATGTCGCTGTTTCACCTTTACGCGGCCATCGCGGGGGCGTGGCCGTTCACCGACTTCCCCATCATCACCACCCAGCCGCTGCGCTACGCGCACGTCGCTTTCGTGCTGATGCTGAGCTTTCTCTTGTTTCCGCTGTCGGCGCGGTTCCGCGATCGCATCCGCTGGTGGGACATCGCCGCCGGTGTCATGGGCGCGGCGATCCTCGTTTACGCCATCGAAGGCGGGGAGGAATTCACCGACCGCGCGACCATGCCGACCGAGCTCGACGTCGTGCTCGGCGTCGTCTTCATCATCTTGTTGCTCGAGGCAACGCGGCGAACCACCGGTTGGATCGTTCCGTTTGTTTCGTTGTCGTTCATGGCCTATGCCATGGCCGGTCCCCATCTGCCGCCGCCGTGGACGCACCGCGGCTACGACATTTCGCAACTCGTCGGACACCTGTTCATCACGCTTGAGGGCATTTTCGGCATTCCCGTCGACGTGTCCTCCTCGCTGATCATCCTGTTCACGATCTACGGCGCGTTCCTGCAGCACTCCGGCGCCGGCAAATTCTTCATCGACTTTTCGATGGCGCTCATGGGCCACAAGGCCAACAGCGCCGGCCGCACGGTGGTGCTGTCATCCTTTCTGCTCGGGGGCCCGTCGGGCTCGGGCGTCGCCACGACGGTGACGATCGGCGCCGTCGCCTATCCCCTGATGCAGAAGGCCGGTTTCGAGAAGAACGCGGCCGGCGGCCTGCTCGCGGCCGGCGGCCTCGGCGCCATCATCTCGCCGCCGGTTCTGGGCGCCGCCGCCTTCCTGATCGCGGAGTTTCTCAAGATCAGCTACCTCGACGTGATCTGGATGGCGACCATCCCGACCTGCCTCTACTACCTGTCGCTCTTGTTCATGGTGGAACTCGACGCCAAGCGGTTCGGCGCGCAAACCGTGGACTTCCGCCAGGAGTTAACGCTGTGGCAGATGACGCGGCGCTATGGCTTTCACTTCGTCTCGCTCGTTTCGATCATCATCTTCATGTTGTGGGGCTACTCTCCGACCCTGTCGGTTTTCTGGTCGACGGTGCTCACCTATGGCCTGAGCTTCCTCACCCGCGAGACCGCGATCACCCCGAAGAAGCTGGTGCGCGCGTTGTCCGACGGCTCGACCAGCGTGCTCACCGCGGCAACCACTTGCGCGACGGCCGGCATCATCGTCGGCGTGGTCACGTTGACCGGGCTGGGGCTCAAATTCTCCTCGATCGTGATCGATTACGCCGGCGGCAACCTGCTGCTGACCGCGATCTACACCGCGCTGATCGTCTGGATCGTCGGCTTGGCGGTGCCGGTGACCGCCTCCTACATCATCTGCGCGGTCATCGCGGCGCCCGCCATGATCAAGCTCGGCGTGCCGGACTACGCCGCCCACATGTTCATCTTCTACTACGCGGTGTTGTCGGAGGTATCGCCGCCGACGGCGCTGTCGCCGTTCGCAGCCGCCGCGATCACCGGCGGCGATCCTTATAAGACGACGCTGCAAGCTTGGAAGTACACGCTGCCCGCCTTCCTGGTTCCATTCGTGTTCGTGCTCGATCCGCAAGGCATCGGCTTGCTGCTCAAGGTTCCGAAGGACGGTTCTTGGATCGATATCGTCTTGATCACGGCGAAGGCGACGCTCGGACTGGCGGCGTTGGCCGCGGCGGCCCAAGGTTGGGCGCTGCGCAAGACGACCTTGGCCGAACGCCTGCTGTTGGTACTGGCCGGCCTATTTCTGGTATTTCCGAGCTTGCTCGAGGCGTTGATGGAGGCCGTCATCGGCCGTGACATCGACTACACCGCGACATTTGGCTTGGCGATCGGGGCCGCGGTCCTGCTAAGACAGCGCATGACGCTGGCTACACCCCGCTGACCTGCGCCGCGCAATAGGAAGAGGACGACCATCATGAAACGCAAAGGACTTGTGATCTGCGCGCTCGCGATGGGCGCGGCGGCGATGGCCGGCGCGGCCTTCGGCCAAGGCGCCAATCAAGGGCTCAATATCGCCATCGCGACCGGCGGCACCGGCGGGGTCTACTACCCGCTCGGCGGCGGCATGGCGAACGTGCTGTCCAAATACGTGCCCGGGGTGCAGGCGACCGCGCGCGTCACCGGCGGCTCGGTCGACAATCTCAAATTGATCGGCTCGCAACAGAGCGAGGTCGCGCTTGTGATGGTCGACGCCGCGCTTGACGCGCTCAAGGGCGAGGACAAGTTCAAGGGCAGCCCGGTCGAGGTGCGCACACTGATGGTGCTCTACCCGAACCGCATGCACGTGGTGAGCATCGAAGGCACCGGGGTCGAGAAAATGGCCGACCTCAAGGGCAAGCGCGTCTCCACCGGCTCGCCCGGCAGCGCGACCGAGGTGATGGCGTTCCGCGTCATCGAGGCTGCCGGCCTCGACAAGGACAAGGACATGAGGCGCGAGCGCCTCGGCGTCGCCGAATCGGTCAACGCGCTCAAGGACCGCAAGATCGACGCCTTCTTCTGGGTCGGCGGCTTGCCCACCGCCGCGGTGACCGACCTTGGCGCCACGCCGAACGTGAAGATCAAGCTGATCGACCACGCCGATACGGTCGACAAGATGAATGCGAAGTACAACAACCTCTACTCGACCGGCGTGATCTCGGCGAAGACTTACCCGGGTCAGGACAAGGACAATGCCATCGCGGTGGTCCAGAACATCCTGGTCGCCAATGCCAAGATGGCCGACAAGGTCGCCTACGACATCGTCAAGACCTTCATCGAGAAACGCGACGAACTCGCGATCGTGCACGCCGAGGCAAAGAACATCGCGCTCGAGAACCAGTCGCTGAAGAACTCGCCGATCCCGTGGCATCCGGGTGCGCTCAAATATTTCGCCGAGCAGGGCGTGAAGATGTGACGCCGGCGCAGGGCGGCGCCCCTGCGCCGTCATCGGCCGAGCGTGACGCCGCCTATTTTGCATTCGCTGCGCTGGTCCCCTGATCCATCTCGAGGGCCGTATATCGCGTCGTGCCGCCAACGTGGCCTGGCGGCGCGCCGCTTGCGGCAACATTGTGGCGACGGGCCGGCCGATTAACAGGATTGCAAGCTTGATGCGCCAATAAAAAATCCGACGCATTTGCGCCATCACGCCGCCTTTTGCCGGCAGGAGGATGTTGTTTGCGTTTCGCAGGGGCGGGGGCAAGCCTACTGATGGTTGCATCGCGCATCAGGCCGGAGGGCGGTCTGGGAACCCCCTTCGGCCTTGGCGTCCTGATGTTGCTGCTGCTATCGAGCGAGGTCGGACAGCAGGACCTCGCCGCGTTGATCGCGCGTCAGCCGGTCGTCGATCGCTCGCAGAAGGCGGCGTTTGCCTCGCCGTTCGGTACCATCCACGAGGCCAAGTTCAGCGTGGCGGACGCGATGGGCGACTCCATCCCGTTGCCGTTGGACTTCAAGTTGATCGGCTTCGATCCGAACGATCCGGGCGTCACCGGGTCGATCCGCGAGCGGTTCCTGGGCGACGAAGCCTCGTTCGCGAGCCCTTATGCAGGTCCGATGGTCGACCGCAGCCGCAAGGGCGACTACGGGGTCGCGGGCAGCGGTGATCGCCTGATCGCGTTCAAAGGTGATCGGCTCAAGCCGTCGCCAGCGACTGACGTGATGCGGAATGCGGAGCCGCAGGACCCACCGCTCGCGCAGCAAGGCGGACAGCCGCTCTCGCCCGAAGCGTCGGTCGGCGCCGCAAAGCCTGCGGGCGAACCGGCTGAGCAGCCGGCGTCGCCCCGCCCGGCTGAGGGCACGCCAGCCGGCAAACGCGCTGGCGGCGCGGCCGCCGTCCGATCGGTCGGCAGTCTTGCCTTTGCGCCAGCGGACGCGGATGGGTCGCTGCGCGCGGGGCGGCTCTATTTCAACGTCGATCCCATGGGGCAAAAGCTCGGCGCGATCGAGCCATGGGCGCCGGGCGAAGAACCGCGATTCGAAGCGGCCGATATCGCGGCGAGCAACAATGCCAACGTCAAGCTCGCGGCGGTGCCGCCCGTGCCTTTTCCCGCGGGTGAGCCCGGCGCCATCTTCGACGCCCCGGTCGAGCGTGCGGATCTGCCGCCGTTGCCCACCGATCCGGGCGTGGTGGTCAAGAACGGCATAGGCGGAGGACAAACGGTCGCGCCCAAGGGCGAGGTCACCGGCCAAGACCAGCGGCCGATGACCCCGGCCGAGCGACTCGGCCTCGACGACGCAAGTCGCGTCAAGTCGGAGAAATGCCTGGCCGAGGCGATCTATTTCGAATCCCGCGGCGAAGCCGTGCGCGGCCAGATGGCGGTGGCGCAGGTGATACTCAACCGCGTGTTCTCCGGGAAATATCCCAACACGGTCTGCGGTGTCGTCTACCAGAACGCCCACCGCCGTCTCCACTGCCAGTTCACGTTCGCCTGCGACGGCATTCCCGACATCGTGCGCGAGCCCGACATGTGGGAGCGGGCCAAGACCATCGCGGCCGAAATGCTCGACGGCAAACTCTGGCTGCCCGAGGTCGGTAAAGCCACGCACTATCACGCGTACTGGGTGCATCCGGGCTGGGTGCGCGAAATGACCAAGATGCACAAGCTCGGCGTCCACACCTTCTATCGACCGCGCGCCTGGGGCGACGGCCTCGACGCGCCCGAATGGGGCGACGAGGCATCGACGGCGGACGCGGCGAAGCGGCTCGTGGAAGCGGCGAAGAAGCTTTGATCTAAGCGGCAGTCGGGTGGTCGTCGCCGTCATTTGGCTCGTCATGGGCAGCCTACTGGCCGTCGTCCCCGCGTAAGCGGGGACCCACATTCCAGAGGCAGTGGTTATGGGTCCCCGCTTACGCGGGGACGACAGCATTTGAGCTACATCTCGATGTCGAGCGCGACGTCGAGCTGGGGCGCCGAATGGGTGATCCACCCCGAGGAGGCGTAGTCGACCCCGGTCTTGGCGATTTCGGCGATGGTGTCGAGGGTGATGCCGCCCGAGGCCTCGAGCGGAAACTTGCCGCCGACCATTTCCACCGCCTTGCGCATGGTCGCCACGTCCATGTTGTCGAGCAGCACCGCGTCGGCTAACCCGACCTCGAGCACCTCGCGCAGCTGATCGAGCGTATCGACCTCGATCTCGATCTTGACCAGATGGCCGGCGGCGGCCTTTGCGCGCTTGAGCACCGCGGCGATGCCGCCGGCGACGGCGATGTGGTTGTCTTTGATCAGCATGGCGTCGTCGAGGCCGAAGCGGTGGTTGAAACCGCCGCCGCAGCGGACGGCGTACTTTTCCAGGGCGCGCAGGCCCGGCGTCGTCTTGCGCGTGCAGCAGATGCGCGTGCGCGTGCCCGCGACGCGGCGCACGAATTCGTGCGTCGCCGTCGCCACTCCCGAGAGATGGCCGAGCAGGTTGAGCGCCACTCGTTCGGCGGAAAGGACGGCGCGGGCGGGACCCGCGACCGCCATGAGCGCGGTCTTCGCGCCGACGGCGGACCCGTCGCGCGCATTGGCTGCGATCTCGATCTCGGGCGCGAGCTTGGCGAAAGCCGCGGCCACGAGCGGTAGGCCCGAGATCACGCCCGCCGCGCGCGCAACCACGATTGCGCGCGCCGGCGTGTCCTCCGGGATGGTTGCAGTCGCGGTAATGTCGCCGGCGCGGCCAAGGTCCTCGGCGAGCGCGCGGCTGACCGCGGCATCGATCTCGAGCGGCGACAGGAAGGCATCGGGGCAGAGAAGGGAGCGTGCCATGATCGTGCTCCGGCTGAGATGAACTCTGGTCACGAGCGCCGCTCTTCACAGCTGTCGTTCCCGCGACAGCGGGAATCCATAACCACCGGTCTCTGGAATATGGGTCCCCCGCAACGGGGTCCCCGCGACGCGAGCGTCGCGGGGTGCCCCTCGCGGGGACGACAAAGTCCACCCCGTCAGCGTTTCAAGCTTACCATCCGCTCGACCGATCGGCGCGCCCGCGCGGCGATTGCGGGATCGATCACGACCTCCTCCTTGAGGTATACGAGACTTTCGAGAATCTTCGGCAGCGTAATCCGCTTCATATGCGGGCAAAGATTGCACGGACGAACGAACTCGACGTCGGGTAATTCGGCCTGCACGTTATCCGCCATCGAGCACTCCGTGACCATGACGACGCGGCGCGGCCGCTTGTTGCGCACCCACTCGATCATGCCGGCGGTTGAGCCGGTATAGTCCGCCTCTGCGAGCACGTCGGGCGGGCATTCCGGATGCGCGATGATCTTGAGCGACGGGTCGCCCTCGCGGTAGTGGCGAAGCTCGTCGGCGGTAAAGCGCTCGTGCACCTCGCAGGCGCCATGCCAGGATATGATCTTCACCTTGGTATGCGCCGCCACATATTTCGCCAGATACTGGTCGGGCAGGAAGATGACCGTGTCGGCGCCGAGACTCTCGACCACCTCGAGCGCGTTCGAGGAGGTGCAACAGATGTCGACCTCCGCCTTCACCTCGGCCGAGGTGTTGACATAGGCGACGACCGGCACGCCGGGAAATTTCGCGCGCAGCAGCCGCACGTCGGCTCCGCTGATCGAGGAGGCGAGCGAGCAGCCCGCTTTGAGATCCGGGATCAGCACGGTCTTGTCCGGATTGAGGATCTTGGAGGTCTCGGCCATGAAGTGCACGCCGCATTGCACGATGATATCGGCGTCGACCTTCATCGCCTCGCGTGCGAGCTGGAGCGAGTCGCCCACGAAATCGGCGACGCAGTTGTAGATTTCCGGCGTCTGATAATTGTGCGCCAGGATGACGGCGTTGCGCACCCGCTTGAGCGCATTGATCGCCTTGACATAGGGCGCGAAGAACGGCCACTCGACCGCAGGGATGACGGCTCGCACCCGCTCGTAGAGGTGGGCGGTGTCGTGCGCGACCTCCTCATTCCACTCGAGCGTTGGCATCGGCACGGCGACGTCGCGGCGCGCGGTGGTCGCGCGGCTCGTCTGCGGGGGCGGGGACGCACGTCCCGCGGACGGGCCTAATGCTTGCAGGATCGGCATCGCTTTCTCTCCGGTGGCGGAAAATGCTCATACTGAGCATATCCAGGAGACGAAAATATCCGGCCGCAGCCGGCACTGTGTGGATCGAAACGAGGGGTTATCCTCATTTCGAGCAAATCATCATATAACATCGCCGTCTGCCAATTTCCAGCCGCGCCGGGACTAACTGCCATGCACCGGCGGAGGAAGACTTTCACAAGTTTCGTTTGGGAATGACGGCGCGAGGCCGTACAAGCACCGACCGGGTAAGAACGTTTCGGCCAAAGAAATCGTCGTCGCGATCAAGCCGCGATCCGAGCTGCTGCGCGTCCCGTTGCCGCCGGTTCCCGCTGTGAGCTGCGAACATTCGGTGCGGCGATCGTTCTCCGATTCACACGGGTTCGCGGTCATGGCCATTTCATTTCCGTCCGTCTCGAGAGCCTCGACGATCGGCTGGCGCACGCCGGCGGTGATCGTGGTGTGCGGCTGTCTCATCTCCATGATCAGCTTCGGGCCGCGCGCCACGCTTGGGTTCTTTCTCACGCCGATGTCGCAAGCCAACGACTGGGGCCGCGACGTGTTCGGCCTGGCGCTCGCGATTCAGAACATCCTCTGGGGCATCGGCCAACCGTTTGCCGGCGCAATCGCCGACCGCTACGGCACCATGCGCGTATTGTGGGCCGGCGGCACGTTTTACGCGGTCGGCCTGATCCTGATGGCGTACTCGACGTCGCCCGGGATGCTCGATCTCGCCGCCGGCGTCTTCGTCGGCTTCGGCCTGGCCGGCTGTTCCTTCTCCGTTGTGCTCGCCGCGTTCGGCAAGCTCCTGCCCGAGCGCTGGCGCTTGCTTGCCTTCGGCGCGGGCACTGCCGCCGGCTCGTTCGGTCAGTTCCTGTACTCTCCGCTCGCGGTCTCGCTGATGGATACCTTCGGGTGGGAGACCGCGCTGGTCAGCTTCGGCGTGGGCATGCTGCTGGTACTGCCGCTGTCGCTCGCGGTCGCGACCGCTCCGGCGGAAGCCTCCCATGGCGCTGCGTCGCAATCGCTGCGGCAGGCGCTGTCGGAAGCGCTCGGCCACCGCTCCTATGTCCTGCTGGTGCTCGGCTTCTTCACCTGCGGCTTCCAGCTCGCCTTCATCACCATCCACATGCCGGCCTACCTCGTCGATCGCGGCCTTTCGGCGCAAGTCGGCGCCTGGACCATCGCGGCGATCGGGCTGTTCAACATCGTCGGCTCGCTCGCCTCGGGCTGGCTCGGCAATCTCATGCCCAAGCGCTACATCCTCTCGTTCATCTATTTCGCCCGTGCCGCCGCGGTGCTCGCCTTCATCTCGTTCCCGGTGACGGCGGTGTCTTCCATCCTGTTCGGCGCGGTCATGGGCCTGCTCTGGCTCTCGACGGTCGCGCCGACCAACGGCATCATTGCGTTGATATTCGGCACGCGCTGGCTCGCGACGCTCGCCGGCTTGGCCTTCTTCAGCCACCAGGTCGGCGGCTTCCTCGGCGTATGGCTCGGCGGCATCGTGTTCGTGCGCACCGGCTCCTATGACGCGGTGTGGTGGCTTTCGGTGCTGTTCGGCGTGCTCTCCGCGGTGGTAAACCTGCCGATCGTGGAAAAACCGGTGGTGCGCGCGGCCGCCGCGCCGGCCTGACGACGGATGGACCCCGGGATGGACGAGCGCACGGCACAAAGTGGGAGGAGCGCCAAGGCGGACACGAGCCTGTCCTCGGTTGTCTCGCCCTGGCGCACGCCCGCCGTCATCCTGGTTTGCGGCTGCCTGATCGCAATGATCGGCTTCGGGGCGCGCTCGGGGTTGGGATTTTTTCTCACGCCGATGTCGAGTGCGCACGGCTGGGGCCGCGACGTGTTCGCGCTCGCACTCGCAATTCAAATGCTGCTGTGGGGCGCGGCCCAGCCGTTGGCGGGGGCGGTGGCGGACCGTTATGGGCCAGCGCCGGTTCTCAGCATAGGGGCGGTGCTCTATGCCCTGGGCCTGGCCTCCATGGCCTACGCGGCCACGCCGGGGATGTTGCATCTCACCGCTGGCGCGGTGATCGGTTTCGGACTCGCCGGCTCCTCCTTCACCATCGTGATCGGTGCATTCGGCAAGCTGATGCCGCCGCAGTGGCGCTCGCTCGCCTTCGGCGCCGGGACGGCGGCCGGCTCGTTCGGGCAATTCCTGTTCTCTCCGCTCGCGGTGGCGCTCATCGGCCACGTCGGCTGGCAGGACACGCTCGTCATCTTCGCTGCCGTCGTCCTTGTTATCATGCCGCTGTCGCTTGCGCTGGCAGCGCCACGGCAGGGCGGCGCGCCCGCAGCCCCAAGCCATCGCGAGCAGCAATCGGTGGCACAGGCGCTCACCGAGGCGCTCGGCCACAAGAGTTACGTGTTGCTCGTGCTCGGCTTCTTCACCTGCGGCTTCCAGATCTTCTTCATCGCCGTGCACCTGCCGGCCTATCTGGTCGATCGCGGCCTGCCGTCCGAGGTGGGCGGCTGGACGCTCGCGAGCATCGGCCTATTCAACATCGTAGGCGCCATCACCGCCGGCTGGCTGGCTGCGTTCATGCCCAAGCGCTACATCCTGTCGCTCATTTATTTTGGCCGCGCGGCGGCGATCCTGGTCTACATCCTGCTGCCGCCGAGCACGGTCGCGACCCTCGTCTTCGGGGCGGTCATGGGCCTGCTGTGGCTATCGACGGTGCCGCCCACGTCCGGCCTGGTTGCCGTCATGTTCGGCACGCGCTGGCTCGCCATGCTGTTCGGCTTTGCCTTCTTCAGCCATCAGGTCGGCGGTTTCCTCGGCGTGTGGCTGGGCGGCATGCTGTTCGAGCGCACCGGATCCTACGACGCGGTCTGGTGGCTCTCGATCCTGCTCGGCCTGCTCTCGGCGGCGATCAATTTGCCGATCGTCGAGCGGCCGGTGGCGCGACTGGCGCCAGCGACGACTTGAGGTATCTGTCGTCCGTAATCCGCCGTCTATCGTTCGGATCGCCATGGCGACCTTCAAAGCGATCGTGATCGAAAAGACCGAAACCGGCTCAAAGGCCGGCCTCGCCGATTTCGACGAGCGCAATCTCATGGATGGCGACGTCACGGTCCGCCCCGAGTGGTCGACGCTCAATTACAAGGACGGTCTTGCGATCACCGGCAAGGCGCCGGTGGTGCGCCGCTTTCCCATGATCCCCGGCATCGATTTGGCGGGAACCGTCGAGACCTCGACCCATCCCGAGTGGAAAGCCGGCGACAAGGTGATCCTCAACGGCTGGGGCTTGGGCGAGACCCATCTCGGCGCGTATGGCGAGAAAGCGCGCGTGAAGGGCAATTGGCTGGTACCGCTTCCCGCCGGCATGAGCGCCCGCGACGCCATGGCGATCGGGACCGCGGGCTACACCGCCATGCTCGCGGTGATGGAGCTCGAGCACCATGGCGTCACGCCCATGAGCGGCCCGGTGGTGGTGACAGGGGCCGCTGGCGGTGTCGGCTCGGTCGCGGTTGCAATTCTTCGCCACCGTGGCTTTCAGGTCACGGCTTCGACCGGCCGGCCGCAGGAGGCCGATTACCTGAAAGGCTTGGGCGCAACCGAGATCATCGAACGCAAAGAGCTCGCTGGACCCGCAAAACCCCTTGGAAAAGAGCGCTGGGCGGGCGGCATAGACACGGTCGGCTCGACCACGCTCGCCAACGTGCTCTCGATGACGCGTTACCGCGGGGCGGTGGCGGCCTGTGGATTGGCTGGCGGCATGGATTTGCCGACTTCGGTCGCGCCGTTTATTCTGCGCAATGTTTCGCTTCTCGGCATCGATTCCGTGATGCGTCCGATTGCCGATCGGCGAACGACGTGGAAACGGTTGGAGAGCGACCTCGATCGGGGAAAGCTTGCGGCCATGACGAGCGAGATCGGGCTTGCCGAGGTGATCGAGGCGGCCCGCAACATCGTCGAGGGCCGCGTTCGCGGTCGCATCGTGGTTAAGATTGGGTAACCGCGTTGAGGATTTGTTGACCAAGATCCGGCAAAGTCGCGCCTGATTCGTATGGTTAACGGGCGGTTACGGTTGCCGCAGCGACGGTAACGGGGGAGGGGGTTCGTATGATTGCGCGGTTCGCGGTCGTGGTCGCGACCTTGCTCGCAGCCAGTTTGGCGTGCGCGGAAACGCTCAGCCCGGACGCGGCGCGGCGCTTCGTGGCCGGCAAACTTTTCGCCTTTAATTGTTTTGACGGTTCGCGCGGCGCCGGCCGCATCTACGGCGACGGCTCGGTCATCGGCACCATCCAGTTCCGCGGCGCGGGGCCGGTGCGGGCGGTGTGGCTGCCGGCGGGGACGCTGCGGGAGCGCGGCGGGGCGGTGTGCGCCTCGCTCAAGGGCATGGCCTTCGAGCCGTGCTTTCGTCTCGAAAAGCTGGATGAGCGCAGCTTCCGCGGCTCGTGGATGGGCTTTGCCTATTGCGACTTCACCCGCCGCATGAGTGTTGCCGGCGTGAGCACGCGCCGGCACTCGTCTCAGCCGCTGTCGCTTGAGGCAGCGGAGGCGAGCGACGCCAACTGATTCGTCTTCTTCGGCTGGAGTTTGCTCAATCGGGGGCGCCCGCGTTCAAGCGGCACGACACCCGCAATCCAAGCTTCAATCGATTTTGACGCCGGACTCCGTTACGGCGGCCTCCCAATCGCGCGCCTCAACGGCAAGCTTGCTGGCGAACTCTCGCGGCGTCATGCTTTTCGTTTGCAGGCCGAGCTTGGCGATGCTCGCCTGGAGTTCGGGCGATTTCAGCCCTTCGTTGAGCGCGCCATTGATCTTGTCGATCACCGCGGCGGGCGTTCGGACCGGGGCGAGCAACCCCGACCATAGATACGGCGGAATCCCGCCGAATCCGCTTTCGGCCATCGTCGGCACGTCCGGAAGCTCGGGCCATCGCACGTCGCTGGTCACCGCGAGCGCCCGCAGGCGACCCTCCTTGATGAGAGGAAGAAGGACCGCCTTGGAGGTCATGCCGATCTGAATCTGGCCACCCAGCAAATCCGCAACCGCGGGCGCGGCGCCTTTGTAAGGAATGAAAACGATGCTGCTGGCGGTTCTGACCCGGAAGAGCTCGAGGCAGACATGCGGACCGATGCCCACCGTGGCGCCGGACGCGAGCTTGCCCGGATTGGCCTTGGCGTATTGCACGAGCTCTTGCAGCGTTTTCGCCGGGACCGCCGGGTTCACCACCAGCGCATTGGAATCGAATGCGATCAGACCGACCGCGGCGAAATCCTTGATCGGTTCGAAGTCGAGCGTGCGATAGAGCGAGGCGATGGCGTTGGGATTGGTGCCGCCCAGCAGCAACGTGTAGCCATCCGCGCTGGCGTGCGCCACGAACTTGGCGCCGGTCCGTCCGCCGCCGCCCGGTTGATTTTCGATGATGACGCTTTGCCCCAATTTCGTGGATAGCGGCTGCGTCACGAGCCGCGCCGCCACGTCGGCAGGGCCGCCCGGAGGATAGGGCACGACGATCTTGATCAGCCGGTCGGGGTAGGATTGGGCGCTGGCGAGACTCGCGCCCGCGAGGCCGATGCCGACGGCGACGATTGCGGTGAGGAAAATTCGCTTCGTGCGCATCGTTGCCCAGTTCAAGCTTCGCCGGAAGGAGAGAAGGTCAAAGCCAATACACAGCGCTGAATGAACGGTGAAACGAAGATCACAACGGGCAGCATGGTCAAGAAGGCCAGTCCCCAAGCGAATAGCCATTCCTCCACGAATCGCAGCTTGAAATCAGTCAACTGGAGAGTTGCGATCGCGGTTGCCACGCCCGTCGTGATCGCCGCCTGGATAACACCATAGATCAGCGGAGCCCATCGCCGCGGAAGTCGTGCCATGAAGGCTCCGGTTTTGAAATGAATCCCGGATCCAATGTAGCCGCGGTCCGCTTGCTCTCCAAGGCCTTGCCGATCAGAGTTACCGACATGTGGGGATCACTCGCCGAGAGGAAGTGCCCCAGGCTTTTCCTTGCGAGGATTCCCACGCCGGGATGGCCGCGCCGTCCAAGCAAGTCATCCCGATGAGGGAAGCAAAATCCGGGATGCTGCATCTGGGGCAGCCTTCGGCGGATATGCTAGTTTCAATCCAAACCCGACTGTTCCCCGACGCCAACCGGGATAGCGCCAATGCTGGCCAGAGCGGACACCGTCGCGACGATTGCGGAGAGTTGGCTGGCGCAGTTCGAAGCAGCACTCGCAGCGCCAGGCCGCCCTGGCCTCGAGCGGCTGTTTCATGCTGACAGCCATTTCCGCGATGTGCTCGCCCTGAGCTGGCACATCAAGACGGTCAGCGGCTCGGATGCGATTGTGCGCGAGCTTGCCACGCATGCCGGCCGCGCGTGTCCGACGGGTTTCAAGATAGACCTCAATCGCACGGCGCCCCGCGACGTGAGGCGCGCCGGCACCGATGCGATCGAAGCCATCTTTGGCTTTGAAACGGCGGAGGGTCGCGGCAGCGGCGTGCTGCGCCTCACTCCCGATGCCGATGACGGCGGCACGTCCAAGGCATGGACGCTGCTGACGGCGCTTGACGAGATAAAGGGACACGAGGAACGGCTCGAACGATCACGGGCGCAAGGCAAAGCCTATTCGCGCGATTTTCGCGGACCTAATTGGCTCGACCTGCGCAAGGCCGCCGCTGAATATGGCGACCGCAACCCCGCCGTGCTCGTTGTCGGCGGGGGACAGGCCGGGCTTTCGATCGCCGCGCGCCTCGCGCAATTAGGGCTCGATACGCTGATCGTCGACCGCGAAGCGCGCATCGGCGACAACTGGCGCAAGCGCTATCACGCGTTGGTCCTGCACAACCAGGTGCAAGTCAACCACCTGCCGTACATGCCGTTTCCGCCAAACTGGCCGACCTACATTCCCAAAGACAAGCTGGCCGCCTGGTTCGAGGCCTATGTGGAAAGCTTGGAGTTGAATTATTGGACCGGCACCGAATTCGAAGGCGGCAGCTACGACGAAAAAGCAAAACGATGGTGCGTCGTGCTGCGTCGAGCCGACGGCACGCAGCGGCAGATGCACCCGCGCCACGTCGTGATGGCCACCGGCGTGAGCGGCATTCCGAGCCTTCCGGATATTCCGAGCTTGCGCAACTTCGGCGGTAAGGTTCTGCACTCCAGTCAATACGACGACGGCGAGGCATGGAGGGGCAAGAACGTTCTCGTCATCGGCTCGGGCAACAGCGGCCATGATATCGCGCAGGACCTGCATTCGGCCGGAGCGAAGGTCACGCTCATGCAACGCAGCTCGACCATGATCGTCAATGTCGAGCCAAGTGCGCAGCTGCAGTACGCGCTCTATGACGAAGGACTTTCGCTGGAGGATTGCGATCTCATCACGACGTCGATGCCGCTTCCACTGGTACGGAAAAGCCACATCGCATTGACCGAAACCGCGCGGAACATGGACAAAGAATTGCTGAATGGGCTCGAGCGCCGCGGCTTCAAGCTCGATTTCGGCGAAGACGGCAGCGGCTGGCAGTTCAAGTACCTCACCCGCGGCGGCGGTTACTACTTCAATGTCGGTTGTTCCGATCTGATCGTCAAAGGCGAGATCGGATTGGCGCAATTCTCCGATATCGCCGCCTTCGTGCCGGCAGGAGCGCGCATGCGTGGCGGGGAAACGCTCGCCGCCGACCTGATCGTGCTGGCGACAGGCTACAAGGGGCAGGAGTATCTGGTCAGCAAATTGTTCGGCGACGATGTGGCCGGCCGCCTCGGGCCGATTTGGGGATTCGGCGATGGACAAGAACTGCGCAACATGTTCGCGCGAACCGCCCAACCGGGCCTTTGGTTCATCGCGGGCAGCTTCGCCCAATGCCGCATCTACTCGAAATATCTCAGCCTGCAGATCAAGGCCTGCGAGGTGGGCCTGTTGCCCTGAGTGCGTATACCACCGCGACGGCGCGCGTCCGCGACGCTCCTCGCATGCCTGAGAGATCGCGCGCTATTGCACCGGCGCGCCGATCGAGACCGGGCGTACCGGCGAGCCGGCATTTCCCTGCGCTCGCAGCGGCAGGATGATGGTGCATGACAGCCACACCTTGTCCCGCGCGAGTGATCCGAGATTGGCGTTCTGGATCTGATAGATGCCTGACTCCGCGAGGTTCGTGTGATGGATCGCAAACGGCAGGCCTTCCGGCGCACCCGCGGGCGGTGGGGCTTTGCCTTGCAGGAACCCCTCGGCTACGGGATCGGTAAACGGATTGTCGAGCGCGAGCAGCACGACCTTTTTCTCCGCGATGTACCGAGCTGCGTCATAGGCGAGACCGGGACCTTTGGTGTAGTAGAATTTCTCCATATCGGGGTCTTTCCAATTATCGCCCCAGCCGGTGTAGATGTAGAGCACGTCGCCGGGGATGAGGCCGCGGTTCTCCAACCCTTGCGCCTTTAACATCGCCTCGATGTCAGCCGCGGTGACGACCTGGCCCGGCTGCATTGCGCTGCCACGGCCGAGATGGCTCTTGGCGTCGAGCAGCACCGCGCTCGTGATGATCGGCGGCACCTTCTCGATGCCCAGCTTTTGCAGCGGGGAATCCGCCGTCGGCTTCACGTCGGCTTGCGTGTAGCCGCCGTAATACCGTGCCTTGTCGGCGGGGAAGTCGCCCTTGCCATCCCACGCCTCGGGCAGCACGGCGAAATGGCCGATCGCATCCATTTGCGTGCCCTGCGCTCCGGGCTCCCCGCTCACGGTCTCCTCGCCGTTGAAGGCGTGCCGCGTGCCCGCGATTCCGACCGTCGGCCTATATCTTTCCCGCAGCGGCACGCCGAACGGCGACTGCGGCATGGTGTTCGAGCGCAAGTAGGAGAGCTCGTAGGACTTGGCCCTGGGATCGGCAAGATAGGTTGCGCAGCGCTGCCAGGTCGTCGGCCCGAGCGTGTTTGCCATCCCGAGCTCGTCGCCCGGCGGCCACGGCGAGCGTGGCGCCTGCGCCAGCGATGTCGTGATCAATGCGCCCGCGGCCGCGAGCGCACAGGTGAACCGCAGAATGATCATCGGTCGCATCCTCGATTTTTGTGGCGCGTCGCGCCCACGCATTCGCATCAATTTCCTCCAACCTGTGAACGCGATGGCCTTCTCGAAGCATCGCTCGGGGTGGGGATGGGGCGCTGCCCGCGCCTTCTGTGCTTACGAGGGAAGGATAGCACGTCTCAGTGCGACAGGAGACCGCTGCGCTACAGGATTTAGATGCAGAACGCCGACTGCGACTTAACGCATGCAGCAAACAACATCCTATTCGAGCGCTTCGTCCGTGAGCGGCAGCAACGTGGGCCACCCGGTTTGCGCCTGTGCTAACTGTCAAGTCGACCGCGATCATTGCGATCGTGGCCGACAACCTGGAGACACGCGATGGAGCTGACGAGACGCGACATGGTCGGGGCGGCGTGCGCCGCCGCCGCAATGACACTTCCGCGCGCTGCGCTCGGTGGATGGGAGCCGAGCGAGCGCTATCCCGATCCAGCCGTCAAAAGCCTGGATCCGAGCTTCAACAGATACCGCCTTTTCAACGCCAGCATCGAGCGGATGGCGACCGGCATGCGCTGGTGCGAAGGGCCGGCGTGGTTCGGCGATGCACGCTGCCTGATCTGGAGCGACATTCCCAACAACGCCCTGATGCGATGGGATGAGGAGACCGGTGCGGTCGGCGTCTATCGCAAGCCCTCAAATCACGCCAATGGCAACACGCGCGACCGCCAGGGCCGCCTCATCAGCTGCGAGCACGAGACGCGCCGTATCACGCGCACCGAATACGACGGGTCGATCACCGTGCTGATGGACCGCTTCGAGGGCAAGCGCCTCAATTCGCCGAACGACGTGTCCGTCAAGTCCGACGACTCGATCTGGTTCTCCGATCCCCCGTTCGGCATTCGCACCAATTACCAAGGCAACATTGCGCCGTCCGAGCTGCCGTCGAACATCTATCGTTTCGACCCGAGGACCGGACGCGCCACGGTGGTGGAGGGCACGCTCGATTTGCCGAACGGCGTGGAGTTTTCGCCCGACGAGAGCAAATGTTACATCGAGGACAGCGGCCCGAACCCGCGCCCCATTTATGCGTACGACGTCGTCGACGACGGCACCCGCCTCGTCAACAAGCGAGTCCTGATCGCTGCGGAGCCCAATGGCACGCCCGACGGCTTCCGTGTCGACATGGACGGCAACCTGTGGTGCGGCTGGGGCATGGGCAACGCCGAGCTCGATGGGGTCAAGGTGTTCAATCCCGAGGGCCAGCCGATCGGCTTCATTGCGCTGCCGGAGCGCTGCGCCAACCTCGCTTTCGGCGGGCGCAAGCGCAACCGCCTGTTCATGACCGCGAGTCACTCGCTCTATTCGCTCTACGTGAATGCGCGCGGTGCGAAGAACGCGTGAGGCGCTGATCGCGGCACGCTCCAGCCGCGTGGGCGAGCGCGCCGGTCCGGGCAGGGTCCCGGTCCGGCCCATGATGTCAGACGCCCTTGAGCAACTCGTCGAGGTCGAACGTGGAACGTCGGCCGAGGTCTTCGTGGTGGGCAGTGAGGAATGCGTCACCGGCGCGGCGCCCCTCATCGCGCAACATGCACAGAAATTCCCACTCGGCATTGAGCTTCGAAGAATAGCCGAGCTCGACCATCACGTCGCTCGAGATGCGATGAATGCGCATGTCGGCCCATTTCGCGTTTTCGGAATTGTCCGGCTGTGCGACTTGGCGCAGCAAAGCCATCATGCGCAACTCTTTCAGCAACACGGCATTGAATGAGACTTCGTTGAGCCGGTTGAGAATGTCCCGGGCGGAGCGCGGCAATCCCGGCCGCTCGACCGGATTGATCTGAACGAGAACCGTATCCTTCGAGTTACATTCCCGCACCAGCGGCGTGATCGTCGGATTGCCGGAGTAGCCGCCGTCCCAATAGCCTTCGCCATCGATCTCGATCGCCTGAAACAGCGTGGGCAGGCACGCCGACGCAAGCAGCACGTCCGGCGTGATCTCGCCGTTTCGAAAGACCCGCCCACGCCCGGTCCGCACATTGGTTGCGGTGATGAAGAGCTTGATCGACGCTTGCGCCAGTCGAGCGAAATCGACGCTTTCGGCAAGGATGTCACGCAAGGGATTTGTGCCGCCTGGGCCGAGATCGTAGGGGGAGAACACGCGCGCCATCAGGTCCATCGCGAGGAAGACCGGCGAATGGTCGAGCGTCCAACGGCCCAGCAAGATGTCGAGCGGCGTGCGCCGTAGCGGGCTCAGCACGGCTGCATTGGATACGCGGCGCCAAAAATTCTCCAACGCGGCACGCGCGCCGTCGGCGCCGCCCTTGGCGTGGCCGTCGACGAGCACCGCGGCATTCATCGCTCCCGCCGACGTGCCCGAGATGCCATCGATGCGCAGCCACGGCTCCTCGAGCAGACGGTCCAGCGCGCCCCAAGTAAAGGCGCCATGCGCGCCACCCCCCTGGAGCGCGAAGTCCACCAGAACCGGGGCACGGTCGGTGATGCTCGTCATGTCAAGCTTACACGCACTCAATCGAGGTGGGCGCTGGCGACCTTCCCTATGCGCCATCTGGACGATACCACACGCGGCGCGCCGGGAGACCGCTCGACTGCGGGATTCCGATCCGGCTGTGGGCTTAGTAAGCTTTTGTTTGCCAACCGAGGCTGATTTGATGGCCGGTTGGTCTCTGCCGTGATCTAACCCAAGTCCCGGCCTAGCATCCGTTTTGTTCGGGATTGGGGCTCGCGTGCACTACCAATTTACTCCTTCACGACCTCCGCTGCGGGCGCTGCTGGCCTCGGCCGCGATCGCTGCAGCGATCACGCTTGCCGGGTGCGGCGGGGGCGCGCCGGTGAGCAGCGGCCGCCACATGCAACCACTGTCGGAACGCATGCTGGCCACGCTGAAAGCAAAGAACATGGCGAAGGAATCTCCGATCCTGATGCGCGTCTTCAAGGAGGAGGCCGAGCTTGAGGTTTGGAAGCAGGACGACAGCGGGCGCTTTGCACTCCTTCGCACTTACCCGATCTGCCGCTGGTCGGGCGAGTTGGGCCCCAAGTTCAAGACCGGCGACCGCCAGGCGCCCGAAGGCTTTTACCCCATCAGCCCTGGCCTGATGAATCCCGATTCAAGCCAGTATCTCGCGATCAATACCGGCTTCCCGAATGCATACGATCGGGCCAACAGCCGCACCGGCGCGTTTCTGATGATCCACGGCGGCTGCTCGTCGGCGGGCTGCTACGCCATGACGGACGAGCAGATCGCGGAGATTTATGCGCTCGCGCGCGAATCGTTCTTCGGCGGCCAGAAGTCGTTCCAGCTGCAGGCCTATCCGTTCCGGATGACACCGCTCAACATGGCCCGCCACCGCAACTCGCCGCACATGGCATTCTGGAGGATGATCAAAGAGGGTTACGACCATTTCGAGGTCACGCACCTCGAGCCCCAGGTCGACGTATGCGAGAAGCGCTACATTTTCGGCGCCGAATCCACGGACAGGTTCAGCCCCGCCGAGCGCTGCCCAGCCTACAAGCTTCGGGAAGACATCGCGGTCGCAGCACGCGAGAAGCAGCGCCGTGACGACATCGAGACCGTGGAGCTGATCAACCGTGGCACCCCGACCGTCCCGGTTGCGACCGGCGGCGACGGCGGCATGAATCCGACGTTCCTGACGGCCGTGAGGTCGCACCGCGATCCCGGCGCGGTGATCCGTACCGCCTCGGGCACCATCCCGGCCCATGTCAATCCGCCGGAGGGCAATGGCGACGACTAATTCTCCTCGGCTCGCGCCCTATTTGTTTTCGGCGCCGGGTCCGAGTTGATAGATGTCGATGAGCCGCTTGCGGATATCTTCGGGTGTCGCGTAGGCCTGCGTGATCAGGGTTTCGATCTGTGCCCCGGTCTTTGGATTGTTGCACTCTAGGCGCTGTTTCTCGCAATCGGCACGGAATTCAGCGTCGTTGAACGTCGCCGTCATGGCCGCGCGGAGCGCGGCCATGCGGTCGGCGGGAATGCCCGGCGGGGCGACGAACGGACGCCCAAGGCCGAGGGGCGCGGAAGCGGCGATCAACAGCACCTTGTCGGCCTCGTTGCGCAAGAGATCGAGGGCGAAGGGCACATCCTTGAGCTCGGGATGGGGCTCCGCACCGTATTGAAACAGGAATCGTATCTTGGCCTGCGGATACCAGTTCGGGCGCGAAGTCTTGATGCTCGACCAGAACGGAGAGGACATCGCTTCGACCTCGCCATTTTCCAGCGCCAGCAGGAGCTCGTTCTGTCCGGGATAGCCGGTGATCAGGCGCGCCTTCATGCCAAAAATCTGGTTGAAGACGCGCGCGTAGAACACCGGCGTCGAGGCTGCTCCGGCACCGCCGGTGATCATCTCGAAAGTCTGCGCATCTTGCAGCGTTCTGATCTTCGAGGTGTGCCACACAAGATATACCGCCACTTCGGTGGTCGGAGTTCCCAGCCACGAAAGCTTGGCGGCGTCGAATTGCGCCTGCTTGTTGGCGTAGAACGGTTCGAGCGCGACCGTGTTCTGCAGGAGACAGATGACGGTGCCATCCCTGGGCGCGACGTTGTACGTGTAGTTCGCGGCCGCAAGGCCTCCAGCCGCAGGCATGTTCTGCGGGATGACGGTGGGATGCCCGGGAATGTGCGCGCCGAGATGCTTTGCTAGCGTGCGTGCGTAGATATCGTAGCCGCCACCTACCGTTCCGCTGATGAGCAGCTTGATGTCTTTGCCCTGGTAGAACGCTGCCACGCTGTCGGCACGCGCGCTGGGCGCAAAATGTCCGGCCACTGCCAGCGCAACTGTAAGAAGCCCGACACACGGACGCAGATCCTCCGCCAAACAAGATCCGAGGCGGCGGCTCATGGCCTGCTCCGATCCGGTCGACGCACCCGCCGGCCCTCCTGCTGCGATCCATACGATAATGGGATGGTCTCGCCTTCCGGCCGCGCCAGCAGGCGAAGGTGGCAAAGGGGCACCGAGAAAAGGGGGCACGCCATGTCTGAGAAATTCAACCTACCACTTCGAGGCCAAGGGCGTTGGATCGACGCAGTGTGCCATAATGGCGCGTTGTGGCTGTAGAGTCGCGATGTGAACGAAGCCTTCTTCGCCGATTTGTCCGCGTGGCTGACTCAGGCCGGCCTGGCCGGCGCGTCGGAAACCGACATCGTGTCCGGCTTCTGCGACCGTTGCGTCGCGGCCGGACTCCCGCTCGCTCGCGCGGTCATGTTTATCGACACGCTGCATCCGGTCCACGAGGGCCGGCTGTTTCGCTGGGGCTATGGTCCCGGCGAATCGCCGCTGCTCGAGTATGGCCGCACCAGCCCGGACGCCCTCGCTGCCTCGGGCTCCCAGCCCCGGGATGTGGAGTCGGCCGAGCGCTGGCGGAACAGCCCACACTACAGGATGGTGCAAACCGGCGACTCGTTTCTGCACCGTCGCCTGAACGCCGCAGCCACAGACGAATTTCCGTTGTTGGCGGACTTCCTGGCAGCGGGGATGACCGACTACGTCGCGATCATCAGCCGCTTTGCCCCTGAAGGCGTTATCGGCGAGATGGATGGCGTGTACGCGTCATGGGCAACGAAGGCGCCCGACGGGTTCAGCGACGTCCATATCGCCGCGCTTGAACGCATCGCGCCATATCTCGCGCTCGCGCTCAAGTCGGTGTCGCTCGCGCGCATGACCGGAACGCTGATGGAAACGTATCTCGGCCGCGACGCCGGCCGGCGCGTGCTCGGCGGACGCATCGTGCGCGGAATTGCCGAGCGGATCGACGCCGTCGTTTGGTTCAGCGATTTGCGCGGGTTCACGCGCATCACCGACACCACGCCGGAACAGGCCATTCCCCTGCTCAACGATTATTCCGATGCGATCGTCTCGGCCATTCACGAGCATGGCGGTGACGTGCTCAAGCTGATCGGCGACGGCACGCTTGCAATCTTCACGGCGGAAGACCGCGCGCATGCATGCGACGCGGCATTGTCGGCGGCGATCGCCGCGCGCGCGCGCGTCGATGAATTGAACGGGCGCCGCGAGGCCGAGGGCAAACCGAAAACCCACATGTATCTCGGTTTGCATGTCGGCGAGGTCTTCTATGGCAATGTCGGCAGCCGCGAGCGGCTGGACTTCACCGTCATCGGCCCGGCAGTGAACGAGGCAAGCCGCATCGCCGCCATGTGCCGTTCGGTCGATCAGCCCGTTCTGATGTCGTCGGCGTTCGCCGACGTGAGAGACATCAAGCGCCGCCTCGTTTCGGTGGGGCGCTACGCGCTGCGCGGCGTCGCCCATCCGCAGGAGCTGTTTACGCTCGATCCCGATGCATAAGCAGTGGAATTTGGAATTTAATGCGCGTTCTTCGCTTGGCGGTATGCTACGGGTTCGTGATCGGATGGTTCGCGGGATGGTTGGCGAAGCGAGGGCAGGCGAGTCCATAAGAACCAATGCATGCGGCGCGGCCGCGTGTCAGCCGTTCGACGCGGGAACGCAACGTTGAACCAGCGAACAGGCTTCGCCGCGGTCCTGTGGTCGGCATGTCTGGCGATGCTCGCGGTTGGCGTCAACAGCACGGCGATCATGGCCGCCTTGCCGAGCATGCGGACCGAGCTTGGCCTCAGCTCAGCCGGCGTGGAGTGGGCGGTCAACGCCTATCTGGTCGTGTCCGCGGCGTTCATCGTGCTCGGCGGCCAGGCGGCGGATCGGTTCGGCGCGCGGCCGGCATCGATGGCCGGATTGGCGCTTTTCGTCGTCGCGTCCTGCGTCATTGCCAACGCCGGTACCCAGGCTGAACTGCTGGCTGGACGCGCCTTGCAGGGCCTCGCGGCAGCGGTCGCGGTGCCCGGCACGCTGGCTGCGGTCAACACCAGCGCGGCGCCAGAGCGCAGGGCAGCAGCGATCGGCGCATGGACCGGCTTCCTGATGCTCGGCTTCAGCATTGGGCCGCTGCTCGGCGGCGCGCTCACACACTTCACAGGCTGGCGTGTGATCTTCTGGTTCAACGCCGCGCTCATGCTCGCCGCCATTGCCGGTCTGGCCTCCACAAGCTTGGGCGCGGCCCGGGCTGACGAGACCCAAAGTCGCCGCGCGGATTGGATCGGCTTTGTTTTGCTGACCACGTTGATGGTGTCGCTGGTTTTTGGGCTGCATGCATTGCCGCATGCGAGAGCGGCACCGCTTCCCGCTATTGGCCTGTTCGTGCTGGCGGCGGCGGCGTTCTTCCTACTGCTGAGGGTAGAGTCGCGCGCCAAGGCGCCGCTCGTCGACCTGACCTTCTTCGCGCGGCGCAGCTTTGTGATGGGCGTGGCCATCGGCTCGCTGTCGATGTTCAGCATCCTGAGCCTGCTGCTCTACTTCAACCTCTATGCGCAGAGCCGGGAAGGACTGGGCCTCACGGCGCTGGAGGCCGGCGCCGCGCTGCTGCCGCTGAGCGCGGCACTGCTTGCGCTCGCCCTGTCCGCCTCCGCGGTGGCGGCACGCCTCGGGCTGCGCAATGCCATGCGGGGCGGCATGGCGCTGATCGCGATCGCCAGTGCCATCATCGGCGCCGCCATCGCCGAGGATGGGATGGTCCTCCTGGCGATCGGGTTTTTGGTGATGGGCGCCGGTCTGGCCGTGCCTTATGCCTTGGCACCGCGGCTGGCGCTGTCGGCTCTCGCGCCCACGCAAGCGGGGCAGGGGTCCGGGATCATCAACGCCTGCACCTTTCTTGGCGGCAGCTGCGGCGTTGCGGGCGGCGCCACTGCCTTGGCGCTGGGGGGATTTCCCGCCGTGCTGACGATGATTGCGCTCGCCGGCATTATCGGCGCTGCGCTTAGCCACTGGATTTCAGAGACGGCATAGGCATGCGCGTTTCGTCTGGCGCGCCGCAATCAGTAAGCCGGCAGCTCTCAAATCGATCGTGTCGGCCAGGTCGTCTTGATCCAATTGTACGTCGCGGACGGATCATCGTGGCCGTCCCCCGGCTTTGGCCAATCGGGGGGCGCCGACACGTTGCGGACGTCTTGCACGATGATTCGGTCAGGATCCCAGATTGGAAATGGATATTCCGGCACGTTCTTGCTGAATCCAACGACCGTCGGCTTGAAACCCGAGTGATCCTCGGGCCGAATGTAGAGGTAACCCGCAGGGGTCGCCATCACCATGCCCTCGAGCATGGTGATGATCTGGCTGGGTTCCGGCCATGTGCCCAAAAGATCGTTGGCTTTCTCGATCGCGTATTTCAGCAGATAGAGCGTTGTGTATGCGCCTTCCGCCGCGTAGTTGGGATACTCGTTCCAGCGTTTGTGATACCGCTCGACAAATTGCTTGTTGAGCGGCCATTCATTTCCTGGTGGATAGGTAAAGTGATAGTTGGCGTGCGCGCCCGCGAGAATTCCCTCGGGATGATCTTTGCCCAACGCGCCGGGCTCGATTCCAAATCCGATATTGGCGATCACTTTCATATTATCGTACATGCCAAATCTAAGCGCCTGCTTGTAGAATGAAACATAGTCGCCTCCCCAAAGCGATGTGACCAGGAGATCCGGCTTGGAGGCGATCGCCTTGGTGATGTGCGCGGTGTAGTCGCCGGCGAAAAGCTTCGGCCACCCCTCGGAAACGATTTCGCTTCCCGGATAGAGCTTCTCCGCCGCGATCTTGGAGTGAACGAATTGCACGCGGCCGAAGTTGTAATCCGGGTGGATGTGCGCGATCCGTTTTATGTTGGGCCAAGTTCTGGATGCGGCCACCATGCACGACACGGCGTCCGACGAGAGAATATTCGTGACACGAAACACGTATTTCGGTTTCTTGACGACGACGTCGAAGAGATGGTCCGTGCAGCCGTCGGTAAAAATTGTCGGGATTTCCAGTTCTTCCGCAACCGGAGCCAGGGCAACCGTGTCGCCGGCGGATATCACGCCCGTGAACCAGTCGATGCCCTCTGAAAGCTTCATTCTTCTGAGCTCTTTTACGTTACCGTCGACACCGGCCGCTTCATCCGCCGTAATCGTCACGATCTTGCGCGCGCCGAGAAATCCACCCTCGGCGTTGATTTCGTCGGCGGCAAGGGTATGCCCTTTCAACGCCGGAGCTCCCAGAGCGGCGCCGGGCCCCGTTTGAAAGGTCATGTGGCCGACCTTGAAAGGCGTAGTGGGAATCTTTCCTTTCGGTTTGGCGACCGCTCCCGCGGCGCGCGGAGCCGCGACACAGGCGGTTGCTGCTACTGTTGCCGCCACGCCCAAGCTTCCAATGAAATTGCGTCGATCCACCCGTTCGTCCATAGCAACCACTCCTGTATTGCGGCACCATACCGTCAAATCGTCACGCCGTCGAGATTGCGGACCGTTGTCACTATGCCAGCAAGGCGGGATGGGCTAAGGTTGACAACGACATGAAAAAAGGGGCGCCGTGATACGCGCGAAGCTTGACCCGCACAAGTTCATCCGCCGCATTCCACTCGCCCCGCATCAGATGCAAGATCGGCTCACGCGAGTTGAAGATGCAATCGTTCTTTGTCACCTCGGATTGCCGCGCATCACGCGCGAAGATTGGTCGTTGGCGATTGACGGACTGGTCTTGCGCCCACGGACCCTCTCATTTTCCGACCTCATGCGATACGAGAAGGTCTCCGTGACGAGCGTACACCAATGCGCCGGCAGCCCACTGGCGCCGTCTGAGCCGACGCAGCGCGTTTGCAATGTCAGCTGGGCCGGCGCGCGCCTCGCCGATATTCTCGCTGAATGCGAGCCGCATCCGACCGTTCGATTTGTGTGGTCGACCGGCGCGGACTATGGCGAGTTCGCCGGCGTCAGCGTCGAAGCCTATGTCAAGGATATGCCCGTTGATCGCGTAAGGTCGGACGTTTTGGTTGCTTATGAAATGAACGGCGAGCTACTTGAGCCCGAGCACGGATTTCCCGCGCGCCTCGTGGTGCCCGGTTTCTACGGTACGAACAGTGTCAAGTGGCTCACGCGGGTGACCCTGGCCGAAGCGCGTGCGTCGGGACCCTTCACGCAGCACTGGTACAATGACCCCGTGCAGGGTGAATGTGCGTCGGCAAGCGGCCGCACCGTGCCCGTTTGGGCGATCGCGCCGCAATCGGCGATTGTCGCGCCGGCTCCCGATGCGGCCATCAACGCTTCCAAGGCGACCGAGATTTGGGGTTGGGCCTGGGCGGACGGTGGAGTTGGCCAAGTCGAGATTAGCGTCGATGGTGGGTCCTGGCAGCCGGCTCTACTGGAGCCGGTAGCTGAGCGGGCTTGGCAGCGTTTCACGCTGTCTTGGCTGCCGGCGAAATGCGGAGCCGTGACGCTCGCGTCGCGCGCCACTGCGGCAAGTGGGGAATGCCAACCTACGTCAGGTCGGCGGAACGCCATCTACCGCGTATCCGTCAGTGTGGTCTAAAGCTCGCGGGCGCGTCATTCGTGCTGGCGGGGCCCGCAAGGCCCGCGCTCAACGGACACCGCTCCTAATCCTGTTCACCGATCGTTTGCGCGTAGGTTTTGCCGTACGGATAGAACCGGTCCTTGCGGCCTTGCTGCCACGCCGCCTTGAGTTCGGGCGTTGTTATGTCCCAGTCTGGCCGGCATTTCTTGGTAACGGCGCGTAGATCCTGGCGAAGCTCTTCTAGAGTGGGCCGGCCGAAGAACCAGTAGCCATTGTAGATCTTATAAATGACGAGACCGGGCTCGAGGACAATTACATGGGGGATCATCGGATTGTGGGCCGCATCCGTATATTCGGCGATGTCGAGATCTTTTTGGACGATACGCCTCGTGTCCGAGAGGAAGGGCCAGTGAGCGCCGACACCGCTGCGATATTCGTTCGTCTCAGTGATGTTGTCCGTACTGATCGTGACAAGCCGGCAATAGCCAACCTCCATCTCACGATGGAGTTCAAGAAGCCCTTCAGCCTGTCTGCGGTCCTTGGGGCAGAAACCGCCGCGGCTGAGGACGAGAACCATGGGATGCTGGCCTTGCAGGTCGGAGAGCTTCCGGCGTTTCGCCGTATGATCGGAAAGTTCGTAGTCGGGGAAAATGGCGCCTGGAACGATGTCAGATCGCATATGCAATCTCCTCAGTTTGGGTGGCGCAGAGCTCTGCTACAAATCAACGACGATCTCGCCCTGAGGTTGCGAGCAGCAAATTAGCACATTGCCGTCCGCCGGTGCATCGATCGGATCGGGCCGGTAGCCAAGCGTCGCTGCCACATAAAGAATGTCCCACGACGGGGATTAGATGGTGCAACTGCTCTCGGTGAACGTCGGCCTGCCGCGCGACATCGAATGGAAAGGCAAGAGCGTGCACACGGCCGTTTGGAAGGACGCGGTCCGCGGTCGCCGTAAGGTCGAGAGGCTGAACATCGACGGCGACGGCCAGGGAGATTTGCAGGGTCACGGCGGCGAGCACCGGGCTGTTCTCGTCTATCAGATCGATTCCTACCGTTATTGGGAAAGGGAGCTCGGGCGAAAGGACTTCGTGTTTGGACAATTCGGCGAGAACTTCACGGTGGAGGGATTGCCGGACGACGAGGTCTGCATCGGCGACCGTTATCGGATTGGCAGCGCGCTGTTCGAAGTGACGCAGCCCCGCGTGACCTGCTACCGGGTCGGCATCCGAATGAACGAGCCGCGCATGGCCGCCCTGCTGGTGGAGCATCACCGACCCGGGTTCTACTTCCGTGTGCTGGAAACCGGCGACGTCGCGGCCGGGGATGAGATCGTGAAAGTCGAGGATGGTCCGGAGCGCATGAGCGTCGCCGAGGCCGATGCCTTACTCTATCTGACCGGGCATTCCCGCGCTCAATTGGAACGCGCCTTGCGCATTCCGGCGCTGCCCGCCGGTTGGCGCGGCTCGTTCCAGGCGCTGCTGCAGCAGGGACCTGGGCAGGCGAAGGGAAATCCCGGCCTCGCGGTCGTGAGCCCGCCGCCGGCATGGGCGGGATTTTGCCCCATGCGGGTGTCGCGGATCGAGCCGGAAAGCAACAGCGTGTTTTCCCTCCTCCTCGTGCCCGCCGACGGTGAACCCCTGGCGGCGGCGTTACCCGGGCAATTCGTGGTTCTGCGCCTTCCTGTGCAGTCCGGTGCGCCGCCGGTCTTGCGCAGTTACTCGCTATCAGACCTGCCGGGCGCCGGGCATTATCGCGTAAGTATCAAGCAAGAAGAAAAGGGTCTTGGCAGCACTTATCTGCGCACGCGCATAAGGCCGGGGAGCGACTTGGAGGTCAGCGCGCCCCGCGGCAGCTTTACGCTGCGTTCGGGCGGCGAGCCGGTCGTGCTACTGAGCGCGGGAGTTGGCGTGACGCCGGTGCTGGCGATGCTGCATGCCTTGGTGGCTGAGAAATCGAGGCGCCCGGTTTGGTGGCTCCACGGAGCACGCAATCGCGAGGAACACCCATTCCGAGAGGAGTCGCGTGCGCTGCTACAACAATTGAAGTCCGGCCACAGCTACATCCACTACAGCAGGCCGGGGCCAGCCGACCAAAGGGGTATCGATTTCGACGCAGCCGGGCATCTGGCGGTTTCCGCGTTCGACGAGATCGGCGTTCCGCGTGAAGGCCAATTCTATCTGTGCGGCCCTGCGGCCTTCTTGCGCGAGCTGACCGCCGGCTTGGCGGCGTGGGGTGTGGCTGCTGATCATATTCACACCGAGATATTCGGCACGCTTGAGTCCATCACACCGGGGATGAAAGGCGAGACGCATGCTCCGCATTTGCCCGCGGAACCGGCGGGTTTCGGACCGCAAGTCTCCTTCGCGCGCAGCGGACTGACGTTGCCTTGGAATGCAAAATATCACAGCCTGCTCGAACTTGCAGAAGCATGCGACGTGCCCGTGCGGTGGTCCTGTCGAACCGGGGTCTGCCACACCTGCGAAACGGCGCTGATTGGCGGGGACGTGGACTACGACCCCGAGCCGCTCGATCCGCCTGGGAAGGGAGACGCGCTTATTTGCAGCTCCCGGCCTCGCGGCGAGGTGATCCTCGACCTATGACGGACGGACGCCCGCCTGTAATCGTGCCAATTGGGGATCCCTGTGATAGTGACGACGTTTCCACGCACCGTGCGCGTTATCGAGCGCACGTTGATCCCGTTGAAAGACGGCACGACGCTGGCGGCCCGCATCTGGCTGCCCGATGACGCCGAACAAAACCCGGTTCCTGCGATCCTGGAGTATCTCCCCTACCGCAAGCGCGACGGGACATACGAGCGCGACGCGCTGACGCATCCCTATCTCGCCGGCCACGGCTACGCCGGCGTTCGCGTCGATCTTCGCGGTTGCGGCGAGTCGAGTGGCTTGCTGTTCGACGAGTACGCCAAGCAAGAGCAGGACGATGGCGTGGAGGTGATCGCGTGGTTGGCGGCGCAACCCTGGTGCAGCGGCGTCGTCGGGATGATGGGAATCTCCTGGGGCGGCTTTAATGGACTTCAGATTGCGGCGCGCCGCCCTCCGGCACTCAAGGCGATCGTGACCATCTGCTCGACCGATGATCGCTACGCGGACGATGTGCATTACATGGGCGGCACGCTGCTTGCGGTCGACGGACTCGAGTGGGGCTCGTTCTTTTTCGGCTCGATGTGCCTGCCGCCCGACCCGGTGCTGGTCGGCGATCGCTGGCGGGCGATGTGGCTGGAGCGCCTCGAGAACGTGCCGCTGTTCTTCGAGCTTTGGCTGCGGCACCAGCGACATGACGCCTATTGGAAGCACGGATCGGTCTGCGAGGATTACGCGGCGATCCAATGCCCCGTGTACGCCGTCGGCGGCTGGACCGATGCCTACACGAATGCAATTCCACGGCTGCTTGAGCGATTGACAGCGCCTCGCAAGGGTCTGATCGGGCCATGGGCGCACGGATATCCGCATTTTGCGCGTCCCGGCCCGCAGATCGGCTTCCTGCAGGAGATGCTGCGGTGGTGGGATTATTGGCTCAAGGGCATCGATACCGGCGTGATGGATGAGCCCATGCTGCGCGCGTGGATGACGGAAAGCGTCAAACCAGCGTCGCATCACGAGGTATTGCCGGGCCGGTGGGTTGCCGAAGCGTCATGGCCGCCGCCGGGAATAACGCCGCAGCTACTGTTCTTGACCGACGCGGGGCTGAGAAACGAGGCGGCGCCGTTGACGGCGCGCACGGTGTGCTCGTCGCAGACGGTCGGTAAATGTTCGGGAAGCTGGGTTCCGTTCGGCCGTGGACACGACCAGGCGGAGGATCAGCGCGACGACGATGCGCGCTCGCTCATTTTCGAGACGCCGCCCCTCGAAGAGCCGATCGAGATGCTCGGCGCGGCGATCGTCACGCTCGAGCTGACGTCCGACAAGCCGATCGCGAACCTGGTGGTTCGATTATGCGACGTGCACTCGTCCGGCGAATCGCTGCGGGTCAGCTACGGCGTACTAAACCTCGCCCATCGCGACGGACACGAAAACCCTGCGCCGCTGGCGGTGGGCCAGCGCTACCGCGTGTGCATTCAGCTCAACGATGCCGGCTCGATGTTCCCGGCCGGCCACAGGATCAGGCTCGCCCTATCCACGGCTTACTGGCCGATGATCTGGCCTGCTCCCGAGCCGGCGACCTTGCTGATTTCCGGCGGCACGCTCGAGCTGCCGGTACGCGAGCCCCGCGCCACCGATGCGCTGCTTAAGCCGCTGCCTGGTCCGGAGTCGGCGCCGCCCGAGAAGCCGACGATCATCCGTCGTAGCGACTTGCGGATCGAGCGTATCGACCGCCTCGACCTTGAATTGGGCACGCACGATGAGTCGAAACTTCACGTCGAGGAAGACGACCCGCTCAGCGCCGTGATCGACTTGCGGCGGACCTGGACGATGTCGCGGGACGCATGGGAAGTCCGCATCGAGACGCAGATGCGGCTGTCGTGCACCCGCGAGGTTTTCTTGCTGCAGGCAAGCTTGCGCGCGTGGGAAGGCGCCAACGAAGTCTGTCGTCGGGACTGGGATCGCGCTATTGCTCGCGACTTCTTATGAAAATGTAGGAGCCAAGGCATCCCGCGTGACCGCGTGGTGTGAGGTGGTTCGCCGCGCATTTCACCGGGGTGGCTTCAGCAGTTGCTCCAGTTGCTTGAGCAGTTCGGCATCCTCAGGGCTGGTGGTCGGGTTGTCGCAACGGGGATCCGTTCTTTGCAAAGCGCGAATCATCGCGCGTGTAACCGGGAGCGGGGCGCAACCATGATCGGTCTCGCACACAAGATCCCATTGCGCGGCAGCAGGAACGTGACAGTCAAAGCAGTTCCCGCCAAACCGATTGACCACATCGGTAGTCCCTCGTTTGCGAATCTTTGTTCCGTCTTTCGACACGTCGAGCTCGAAGAACTCCCAATCATGCGTTTCAGCGTTGAAGCCTTTGTCGCGCTTGACCATGGCCTCGCCCGGAATCAATTGAATGACCGATCCCGTTGGATACATGGCGCCCGTGGTCGAATTGGCGGCGGCCAGCGTCGCGTCGAGGTTGCCTTGCAGGTTGTCCACGTAGAATTGACGGACGGGGGTCATCTTCGTGATACAGCGGAATGAGTTCGCGTCGATATCCGCTGCATTCACGAGGCCCGCCGAAAGCAACAATGCGAAGCCGCACAAGCTGACGCAAATACCTTGATGGTCGGGCGGGAGGCAGTGAGCGGCACCTCCACTGCCGGGGGCTGGGCGAATGTCAGCGCCAGTTTTCGGTGTGATCTGCATCTGCGCCTGTTTCATGCTCGCTACTTTTTCGAATGCGGTGTGCCCAGGTACGGGAACTCCTTCAGGACGTCGGTGTGGGGCTTGAGGCCCGTGGGCGGACATTGATTTTTCGTCAGGAAGGCGATGCGGTAATTGATCACATCGTCAGTGAAGACCCGGCCGTTGGGATACTTTGCGGGCTTCGACGGATCGAAACTCAGCACGTCGGGAAGCGTGCCCTCCTTGTCGATCGCGGCAATCGCTTCCTCACGCGTATAATCGCCGGTATGCCCCATGAGATGCACGAACTGGTCTAGCCATCGCTTGCGGTCGTTGACAGGCTCGCTTGCGTTGTATTCCTCCTTGGTGTCGTCGGTGTTGAAGAAGCTGCTGACGCTCGGATGGCCCGCGCGATCGACGTGAAGTAACTTGTCGTCGCGTCTTACGCTGCACCGCCCCCAGATGTGGATCTCGGGCTTGGGGTCGAGTTCACTCGTCGGCAGCTCGATCACAGTCGAAAACACGTTCGCTTGCGTATTCGAATCCACGCCGGTCCATGGCGACTCGGCGCCGAGATGCGGCTCGGTGAAGTTCCGTTTGCCCCTGATATCGAACAGGTTCTTGATGCCGTCGAAGTCGAAAAAGAACGCGTCGCTGCGGCTGCCGGCGAAAAAAGTGTAGGGGCCCGACTGGATGATATTCGGCTTGGCGACGAAGGAGACCTCGGCGTCGGCAATGATCTTTGTTCCTACCGCTTCGGCCGAGCGCGACTCCGCGCCCGTCGCCAGGAATACGTTGACGGTCTGCCTGCCGTTCTGCGGCTTTGAGAACACATAGCTGAACGCGATGTCGGTCAGGTAATCGCCGTCGGTATCGATGTTGACGCGATAGATTGCGTCGGGATGAAGCGCATCCGCATTGGGATTTGCATTGAGGATGATCGCGGTTCTGTTCTTATCGGCGGGCGACTGGAATGCGTACAGGTCGCAGAGGTCGAGCCGTTGATCGCCCAGCGGTGGGCCGAGACTGAGTCCAGTGAAATGGTTTGACATTGGGCTCTCCTGTTGACCGAGATTTACTTGATGCCATGAGCAGACGTCGGCGCAGATCAGTTTGTCGGCGCTCGTCCGCAACGTTAACGGCGGGCATTTCTATTCGGGCTGGCCCAGCATTCGGAAAACCTCCTCCAGTTGCGGGCTCATGGGTAAATTCAGCGTCTCGCCGGTGGGCAGCCGGCGCAGGAACCACTTGTTGTAGAGCTCGGTGAGCCGCCGCTCGGCTGCCATTCGCGCGAAAGCGCGCTCGAGCACGGCGGCAAAAGCCGGATCGTCGCGCCGGTAAACTAGACCATAGGGATCATAGGACAGATATTCGCCGACGACCTTCATGTCGCGCGCGTCCTTCGCGGTCGCAATGAAGCCGTACAAAAGCACGTCGTCGGTTGCGAACGCGGCCGCCTTGCCGGATGCGAGCGTCTCGAGCGATTGCGCGTGATCGGGGGCGGTGATGATTGTGATGCCCAGCTTCTGCTTGTCCGAAAGCGTGCGCAGCGCGGCCTCGTTGGTCGTGCCGGCGGTCACGACCGCGGTCTTGCCGGCGAGGTCACGGTAGGAACTGACGGAAGACGACTTCGGCACCATCAGCTTGGTGCCGGCGACAAAAAAGATCGGCGAGAATGCGACTTCCTTCCGGCGTTGGACGTTACCCGTGGTCGAGCCACATTCGAGATCGATCTCGCCGGACGCCACCTTTTGCAGGCGATTGGCTGGGGTCACCGGCGCAAATGCGATCTTGATCTCCATGCCGTCGAGTTCGGCGGACGCGTCTTCCACGATTTCCCGGCAAAGGTCGATCGAGTACCCGATCGGTTGTTGCCTGCGATTGAGATAGGAGAACGGCAACGAGCTTTCGCGATAGCCGAGCGTGATCGTGCCGCTGTCCTTGATCTTCTTGAGCGTTCCGGAGAGCGCCCCGACATTCGCCGACTCCTGGGCGTTGGCGGGGGCGACGAGGACAAGCATGGACGCCGCGGCGATAACAGTCCTCGCCCGGCCCAGGACGCTGCCCGCGCCGGCGGCTTCTCTCCAGGCGTGCTTCGCTCGCATGACGCGCATCAGGCAGCCTTGGGCGCGAGCGCGGCCTCCAGTTCCCCGAGGTCGACCCGTTCGCCCTCCCACTTCGCGATCGCGGCCGTGGCCAGCGTGTTGCCAATCACGTTGGTTGCCGAACGGCCCATATCGAGGAATTGATCGATCCCGATGATCAGCAGCAGTCCCGCCTCGGGAATGTTAAAGCTGGCAAGCGTCGCGGCGATGACCACGAGCGAAGCGCGCGGCACGCCGGCCATGCCCTTGCTGGTGAGCATCAGAAGCAAGAGCATCGTAATCTGCTCTCCGATCGACAGCTCGATATTGTAGGCCTGCGCGATGAACAGCGTGGCAAATGTGCAGTACATCATGGAGCCGTCGAGATTGAACGAGTAGCCCATCGGCAGAACGAAGCTGATGATCTTCTTGCTGATCGGGAACTTCTCGAGTTGCTCCATGGTCTTGGGATAGGCTGCCTCGCTGCTCGCGGTGGAGAACGCGAGCAGAAACGGCTCGCGGATCAGATTGAGGAGCCGGAAGCTATGGCGACCGAAGATCACGAAGCCGACGGCGATCAGGAGGCTCCACAGCACGGCAAGTCCGAAGTAAAACTCGATGACGAACTTGCCATAGGTCACGAGGATGCCGAGGCCTTGGGTCGTCACGATCGCGGCCATCGACGCGAACACTGCGATCGGCGCCAGCGCCATGACGTAGCCGGTGATCGACAGGATGACATAGGAAAGCTGCTCGATGCCTTCGACCAGCTTGTGGGCGCGTTCGCCGAGCGCCGCGCAGGCGACACCGAAGAACAGCGAGAACACGACGATTTGCAGGATTTCGTTGGTCGCCATCGCCTCGACGATCGAACGCGGCACGAGGTGCGCGACGAATTCCTTCATCGACAATGACGCAACCTTGAGGTTGGTCGAAGCCTCGGCGTCCGGGAGCGGCAGATTGAGGTTGTCGCCCGGCCTGAGGATGTTGACCAGGATCATGCCTACGAGGAGCGATACCAGCGACGCGCCGATGAACCAGACCATCGCCTTGCCGCCGATGCGGCCGACCGACTTGGTGTCGCCCATATGCGCCACGCCGACCACGAGCGTCGAGAACACGAGCGGCGCGATGATCATTTTAATGAGGCGCAGGAAGATGTCGGTGAACAGCGAGATGTAGTCGGCGATGGTCTTTGCCGTTTTCGGATCGGGCCACAGGATGTGACAGGCGTAACCGACGAGAATGCCCAGCACCATGCCGATAAGAATAATCGTGGTGAGTTTCGAACGCATGGTTTGCCCCCTGCGTTGTTCCAGAGCAGCAGCCTAGCAGAAAGGACGCCGCGCAAAAGCAGACCTATGCACTGCGGCAGAGGCAGGCCTCATAGATATGCAAAAAAACTCTGCCTAACATGCTATCGCCGACGACTTAGGGTCGTCTCCTTTCTTGCGGCAGGCGCCAGCGCGACAGCGGCCTCGGTGGTGAGCAGCAGGAAGGTCAACGTCTCCTGGAGATAAAGGCGCACGACGCTGTCGGTGTGGCTCAAATAACCGATCGAGAGGTCCTGCCCGATGTGCAGATCGAAATCACCGCCGCGCGTGGTGAGCACGAAGGCACCGGCGATGGCTGGCGTCCAGATGATCTCGTCCTTGACGAGCTTTTTGACATGCTCCAGCACGGGATACCCGTTGTCGCTGGTCTCGGCGAGCGCCGTATAAGCCTCGGCGCTGAGCAGCACTGAATAGGGCCCGTCGACGCCGACGAGGCGCAACTGGTTCAAGGCCTGTGCGATGGCGTCGGGATAGTGACGGACGTCGGCGGGCAGCCTCATGATCGGGTTGCTGGTGCCCTGCCGGATGCCGCCGATGCCCGCCGCGGGATAGCCCTCGAAGATGGCGCGGTCCTCGGCATAGGCAATCTTTTGCGCGGCGTCCTTCGCCGGTTGCCAGTCGGAGTCGTTCGCACCCCGTTCCACGTCATCGATCTGCTGACGATTGAGCTCGAACGGAACCCGCAACTCGACCAGCGCCTTGACCTCGCGCTGCCTCGCAAGGATGCCCTTGCCGGGCTCCGCAATCGTCTTGAGGTGGCCGGTGCCGACGGCGGAAAGGCCGACACCACCCGGCCCCTGGACGTCGACCACGCGCCGCCCGGCGAGGTAGCGCTTAAGCGTGCGCGTCGTCTCCTCTTCGATATCTGCCCACGCTGCATCGGAAATCGGGGCGAGCTCGCGGTGAAGATTATTCATAGCGCTTTTCTCCTTTGAGGGAGCCTAGTGCGAGCGAGCCGTCGGGCGCCCCAGGCCCCGGAGTTTCAGGCTCGAGCGTTGATTGCGGATCGCGTATCGCCGCTGCAGGGTCGTCGTTCACGGATTCCAGGAATGTCGCGGATGGCACGAAGAACAGGGTTCCGGTCACCGCCCGGCTGAAGTCGAGCAGTCGATCATAGTTGCCGGGCGGGCGGCCGACGAACATGTTCTCGATCATCTGCTCGGTCACCCGTGGCGTGCGGCAATAGCCGATGAAGTAGGTGCCGAATTCGCCGCTGCCGGCTCGGCCGAAGGGCATGTTGTCGCGTACGATCTGAAACTCTTTGCCATTCTCGGTGATCGTGGTGAGGGCGTTGTGCGCCGAGGTCGGTTTTATCGAGTCGTCCAATTCGACGTCGGACAGCTTGGTGCGGCCGATGATGCGCTCCTGCGCCTCCGTGGACAGCGCGTTCCATCCGTCCAGGTCGTGGAGATATTTCTGCACGATCACGTAGCTGCCGCCGACGAACGCGGCATCCTCCTCGCCAATGATCGCGGCGTCGATCACTGCCTCGCCACGAGGATTCTCGGTGCCGTCGACGAATCCCAGGAGGTCGCGGTCGTCGAAGTAACGAAAGCCGTGGACCTCGTCGACCGTCGACACCGCGTCGCCCAGGCGCGCCATGATCTGCGTCGCCATCTCGAAGCAAAGGTCCATCCGCTTGGCGCGGATGTGGAACAGCAGGTCCCCCGGCGTGGAAACCGCGTGGCGCGGTCCGGCCCGGATCTCCCGGAACGGGTGGAGTTCGGCTGGGCGTGGGTCCCCGAACAGTTTGTCCCAGGCGTCGGACCCGATCCCCATCACGCAGGAAAGGCGGGCTTCGAGGTCGCGAAATTCCACCGCCCGAATCAACGCCGGGAGGTCCGCACAAAACGACCGCACGGCCGCCCGATTGGCCGACCCCGGGTTTATGGTCACGACCAGGAAAACCGCCGCGCGGGTGAGCGGTGCCGATACGGGCTGTGCAACGACCATAGCGTCAATCTACGAGAAGTCTTCCGAATCGGCATTCCGCGGACGCGGCCCGAGGGCTCCGCGCGATTTTGCATCAAAACTGAAAGATTCCAACCCCATTCCCACCCGTCGAACGTGCAACGTGGATCGCGTCTCTGAAGCCAAGTTGGCGACGAGGCAGAAAGCCAAGTTCGATGATCGCTTCATCGTCGAGGTATTTCGGAAGATCGCCTTGGGCGGGCGCGCTAGAACGTGAGGCCGGTGCGGAAGACTTCGATCGCATAGAAGGCGAGTTCCGCGTCGAGGCAGCGCTGAATGTTGCCGGCCTTGCGGAAGCCATGCTGCTCGCCCGAGAACAGGAAATATCCGACCGGATTGCCTTTGCGCCGCAGCGCCTCAACCATACTTTCCGCCTGGTTGGGCGGCACGACGGCGTCCTCTTCCCCCTGGAAGAAGATCACCGGCTTCGCGAGCCGATCCGCGTGATAAAGCGGCGAGCGCTCGCGATAGCGCGCCTCCTCTTGCGGATATGGTCCGATCAGCCAGTCGAGATAGCGTGACTCGAATTTATGGGTGTCGCGCGCGAGCGCGGCGATGTCGCTCACGCCGTAATAGCTGGCCCCGCCTTGAAAGAAGTCGCGGAAGGTCAGCGCCGCCAAGGTCGTGTAGCCGCCGGCGCTGCCGCCGCTGATGACGCATCGTTTGCCGTCGACCCGCCCTTGCGCTGCGAGAAAGCGCGCGCCGGCGACGCAATCGTCGACGTCGATCACGCCCCAGTTGAGCTGCAGACGGTCGCGGTAGGCGCGGCCGAATCCGGTGCTTCCGCGGTAGTTCACGTCGAGCACGGCAATGCCGCGGCTGGTCCAATATTGAACGCCCAAATTGAGCGTGCTCGAGGCGGCCGACGTCGGCCCGCCGTGGCACTTGACGAGAAGCGGAGGCCGCTCCTGCGTTCCCTGCGCATAGTCGGGATTGCGCGGCGAATAGAACAGGCCGAAGGCCGTTTCCCCGCCGGTGGTCGGGAATTCCACGCTTTCGACCCGCGTGAGGTAGTCGCCGAGATTGAGGTCGGCGCGATCGAGAATGTCGGTCGCCTTCTTCAGCACGGAGTGCCGAGCGGACGCGAGATCGAGGGCCACGATGCTGGCGGGGTGATCGGGCGCACCGGCGCGAAACACCGCGCGATCGCCCACAGCGCGCATCGAACCGAATTCTGTGAACGGCGTCGCGACCGGCGTGAGCCTTTCATTCGCCAGATCCAGCACGGCGAGGCGGCCGAGCCCCCCTTGGGAATAGGCGCACACGATCCGCTTCGGCCCGGCGAAAACGTAGGTCGACATGCCGAGCAACCATTGCGGCAATCCAAACTCCGCCGCCATCGGCGCTAGCGCCCGCATCGCGCGCGTTGCGAGATCGAGCGAATAAAGATTCCACCAACCGGAGCGATCCGACACGAGCGCGATCTGCGCGCCGTCCGGCGACCATTCCGGTTGGAAGATCGATTCCATCGCTCCGCCGGCGATTTGTTCGAACTTGCTGATTGCGCCATTTTGAGCGACCTCGCCCAGATAGAGCCGCGTGCCGTTCCACGGCATGTTGGGATGATCCCAGGCGAGCCAAGCGAGCCAGCGTCCATCCGGCGAGAGCCGCGGCGAGGCATAGAAATCGTGCCCGCTCGCGAGCACGTGTCCGCTCCCGCCGCCGTCGCCGAGATCGACGGCGACGATGGCATTGACCGGCTCGCCGTCGACGGTGTGATCCTCGCGCACGCCGATCCAGCGGCGACGGCGCTGATCGATCACCCCGTCGGCGTAGCGCCACTGCCGCCCGCGCCCCGGCGGCTCGGGCGTGAGCGGTCGCGGCTCGGATACGCCTGGTATCTGCCGATAGAGGCGGCCGTCGGCGAAATTGGAGAAATAGACCGTCCCGTTGTGCACGGTCCATGATCCGCCACCGTATTCGTGCACGCGGGTGCGCGCATTGTAGGGCGGCGGGGTGACATCGGTGGGCTGGCCGTCTGCGCCGGCGCACACCACGACGTTGCGACCCTGTTCTTGCGGGCGTCCTTCCAGCCAATAGACGTATCCGCCGTCGAGCCACACCTCCGACAAGGAGATGGATTGCACGACGATGAGCTCCGATGTGATCGGCGATTTCCAGGAGCCATAGCGCGCAATCTTGGTCGAGTGGGACGGCATAGCAGCGTTGCACTCCATCGGTCTCAGTGCGGGAGCTGCCTGCTGGCGCCCCGCTATCATTTGCCCCTGGGCCAATAAGTGCGGGGGCAAGCAACGCCCGCACGAAGAAACATTTCCGTAAATTAGACGCGCGTTTCCATAAATTATACGTATTGTGTACCCGTGTGCCGCTATTACGAGAAGGACTTTTGCAACGCCGCCGGTTTCGCTCCCAGTGATGCACATCGGGATGGATCGGCCCGCAATCGCCGCTGCATCGCTTGTTATGGGCGATAGGCTCGCCGCCGCAACAGAGGGCAATACCGACCTTCGAACAGGCTGGACGCGATTTCAAAAAACTGCTGATTACGACAGAATAGCCAATCGCGTCCCATCTGGCGGCAATGATTCGATGGCCGAGGCTTAAAAGGAGCTTGGTTATCGCAGTTGTCCCTATCCGCCAGGGCTAGCAGGCGTCACTGGCTGGCTCGGCGACACAAGACACGTGCCTCGTTGGAACTGTGGTGACGACTGCGAGCGAGCCAATCACCCGCCATGACGGACAGCGCAAGAACAGCTTTGTCGCCGTCCGTAACCCGCGTGGAGGCATTCGGAAAGGAAGACTATTTCGCTCGCAAGGCTCGTGGGCCTGTGATCTGGTTCGAAGTGGAGGATTTTCTTCGATATCTTGATCATTTTCGCAATCCCAGCGGCGTCCAGCGGGTTCAATTCGAGATTTATCGTGGAACCAAGACACTCGACGGGATTTCCGACCGCGTAAGATTTTGTCGGCTCAGCATCTACAGCAAACGACTCCTCACGGTTAGCTTCGACGCAATCCGTTCCGCATACTTGAACCCGCCTGGCAGTATCGCTCCGTGGAAGACATTTTGGGAGCCGGCGATATTTTGGCGAGAATTCCCCAGATCTTTCCCAGTGATCATGCGGCACCCGCGCTTTTTCTTTTCCATCCTCAAAGTTGCGGCGCGCGATGTCGTCGCCACATGGCTCCGGACGAACCCGTTTGAGCGGTTCGTGCGCCCCGGCGATGTGGTCGTATCACTCGGCGCCGGTTGGGGGATTCCCAACTACATGAAGTACTTTGCTGAAGCGAAGCGGCGTTATGGAGTAAAGTTCGCCATCATGGTTCACGATCTCATTCCAATCAAATACGAATCTTTTGTCGAGCCACATCACACGGCTCAATTTCGCGATTGGCTTCGAGCTGCAATACCGGTCGCGGACATCGTGTTCACCAACTCAAAGCATACACGAACTGCGCTTATTACGTTTGCTGCAGAGTCCGGTTGGCGATTACCTCGCGTCGTGGCCTTGGAGATGGGATCGGGTTTCGGCGACCGACTCACGGCTGGTGAGCAAGCAATGGTCAGCCTTCCTTCACGCTATGTCTTGTTCGTTTCCACCATCGAAGTTAGAAAGAATCATCGGCTGCTCGTCAGAGTATGGCAACGACTGTTGCAGCGGCACGGCGCTAACCTTGTACCGAACTTGGTTTTCGTTGGGAAGGTCGGCTGGTTGGTCGACGGCTTGTTGGCGGATCTCGAGGCGAGCGGGTATCTAAATGGTAAGGTCATCCTGCTGCCAAGCTTATCCGATGCCGAGTTGCAGCAAGCTTATCGTTCGTGCTTATTCACGGTCTTTCCGAGTCTCTGCGAGGGTTGGGGATTGCCGATTGTGGAAAGCTTGGCGCACGGGAAGTTCTGCGTAGCCTCCAACCACGCATCGATCCCGGAAGCGGGTGGTGACCTTATCGATTATTTCGATCCCCTGAACGAAGATGATGCATTGGCAAAGATCGAACGGCCGCTCATCGATCCAGGTTACCTCGCCACGCGAGAGGCGAAACTTCGGGCCGAATACCGTCCCCGAACGTGGGCGGACTGTGTTCATGCGCTGATTGGAGCGCTCGATCAAACCGTAGCGCAGGACTCGGAAACCGCCTCACAGCTCACGCAGCGGGCTTCTCGATAGAGAAATTCCGTCTTCACCCACCAGGGGACGCCAGCAACCTTTGCCGGCATCTCGCTAGCGGGCGACCGCCACCGACCGACTAGCGTCAACCGGGCCATCATCGCCATCATCAATGTCACTGGTCGCCGGTGACTCGACGACGTTTGGGAGCCCAATTGCTTCGCGCAGCTCCGCCCGCCGCATCTGATAATAACTCGAGCGGACAAAGCTGTAGAAATCGAGGGAATTGTCTTCGGCCGTCTTCAATTGTCCCAGCCGGTCGGCCGCATCCAGGCTTGTGGTGCCGGCGGTCACCGCTACTTGCGTGGTCGCCAAGGCGACCTGCGTTCCGATCAGCCAGCCTAGCGGATTGGCGGCCATATCCACGACCGATCCGACCGCATCGCGCAGCGTCGCGGGGCCCAAATAGGGCTGCATCACGTAGGGACCCTCGCTGACCCCCCAGACGAACAGAGTCTGGCCGAAATCGCCGCTCTGCTGCGCAGTCCCCTGGCGGCCTGCCACGTCAAATAGCCCGGCCATTCCGACAGTTGTGTTGAGTACAAAGCGGGAGGTCGTGCGTGCCGCCGCGTCGAAACGCAATTGCAGCACATTATTTACCAAGATGCGTGGCTCCTTCAAATTCGAATTCAGGTCATGCAACCTGTCGTGGACGGGTCCCGGTATGGCCGCTCTTACGGCTTCGGATACCGGTCCCAGTATTTGTTGATTGGTCGCCAGCATTTGGCGATTTGCTTGCTCGTTTGGATCGCTGACCGGCAGCGACGCGTCTCGGGGCACACCTGCGCATGCGCTCACGAGTAGCGCCGATACCCACGCGGCCGTCCACTTGCTCCATGATCGAGCGCGACGCATCGACTTTGTTCCTGGCGCCGATGACTGGTTTGGCACGACGCGAAAGGCATCAACCCGGGTGCATGCCCCCTGGCGCGCCGCGTCAATCCAATCAGAGTTAGGTTAACAGCTGATCTTCGGGATGACTGTTGCTTTTTTGCCGCAGTTTCGCATTTTGCGCTGACCCCGCTTCGTCAAGCGAGGCGCTTCTGCCGTTGCGTCGCCATCAGAGCCGGCTGGAAGATGACTGCGGCCGCCAGGGTCGTCAGGAGCGACAGCGCCATCAGCTTGCCCATGCTCGACGTACCCGGGTGATGTGAGAAACACAGGCTGCCGAAAGCGATGGCCGTTGTGCAGGCGCTGAAGAGAATGGCGCGCGTTAGGCTCGATTGCAGGAAGTTCGTCTCCCCCGAGCGCCAAGCAATGATGTAGTAGATCTTGAAGGCGACCCCGACGCCCAGCAGCAGCGGAAGTGCAATGATGTTGGCAAAATTCAACCGCAACCCGACGAGTACGCAGATCTCGAGCGTAATGACGATAGCAACGAGCAGAGGCACCAGGGTCAGCGCAACGTCGATCCACCGGCGCAGCGCGACAAACAGGATCAGCGCAATCAGCAGCAACGACAAGATGCCGGCCTGAAGGAATGCCTTTACGACGGTTGTGGCGGCCTCGATCATGAAGACAGGCGTGCCGACGGCCTCCGGTGCGACGCTGTGAACGGCCGTAACGAAGCGGCGCAAGACGGCATTGTCGTTGCCATCGCCTTTCGGCATCACCTCGATCCGAAACCGGCCGTCAGTGGACATCCAGGCCTTCTTCAGCTCCGGCGGAAGAGTTTCGATGCTCACTCGTTCGGCGTCGAGCAGATGTCTCGCTTGGCGTAGCGTAGTCCTTAACGGCGCGATCAGAGCGTGTTGGGCCTCGTCCAGGGCGGCCGACGGCGCGTTAACCAAGGGCTCCAACACGCTTGCCAGGCGGCGCGCCTGCACAGCGGCAGAACCATCTAGGTCACGCACCACGTCGTTGAGCTCAACGCTCGCCAGGCGGCGCGTTGCGGCAGGGCTATCGAGGTCACGGGCCACGTCGGAGAGCTCAAGGACCAGCTTGGCGATCGCTGCCCGGGTATCTGCCGCCGTTGGCTCGGCGTCGACATGGTCAGGGCTCAGCGTATTTTGCAGAAAAAAGCTCGCATCCTCGATCAGAGCGAGCTTGGCGTCTTGTTCCTCGGGAACGAAACTTTGCAGCGTCAACACCCGGCCGACCTCCGGCAACTGGCGCAGCTTCTCCGCGGTGGCTGAGGCTTGGGCGAGATCGCTTTTGAGCACATCGATCGTGTTCGGGCTGGTGTCGGGAACTTTCATCAGGTCGAGCAACGTCACGACCGATTCAGCATCCTGTGCCCGCAGGTTGAGCGGATTGAAGTCGAAGCGCAAACCTGCGAGCAGCGGCAAACCGAGGATAGTCGCGGCCAGCGTCGTTCCGACGATCCAGTTGCGCCGCTTTTCCAGAAAGCGATCCAGAAACGCCAGCGCGGCAAAGCCGATCGGCTTCTGCTCGGCGGGTGGTTTGAGCACCGTGAGCAAGGCCGGAAGCAGGGTTAATGTCGTCGCGAGCGCGATGATGATGCCGATTCCGGCGATCAGGCCAAGCTCGGAAAGACCGCGATACGCGGTCGGCAGGAACGAGAAGAACGCGGTCGTGATCGAAGCAGCTGCGAGCAGGAGCGGCGTCGCCATCCCGCGTGCCGTCCCCACAAGTGCAGGCTCGAGGTCACGGGACGCATGCCGCTCGGATCGATAGCGGACGCAGAACTGGATGCCGAAATCAACGCCGAGACCGACGAAGAGAACAGCGAACGCAATCGAAATGAGGTTCAGCGCTCCCACCGTCCATAGGCCGATAGCGGCTGTGTAGAGCAGTCCGCAGACGAGAGTCACGAGGACAGCGAGGATGATGCGTGCCTTCCTCAGCGCGAGCCACAACACCAAGCCGACGAGAAGCAAAGTAATGACGCCGTTGAGGGCGGCGCCGTCGGCGACCGTGGCAAACTCCTCGTCGGAAAGGACGGCCGATCCGGTGAGACGCACCTTGACTCCTCGCTCGGGCGTGAGCCCGAGCGAGGACGTCACTTCGCGTATTACTGCCGTTGCTTTGCCTCCGGGTTGCAGATCACCGAAATCGAGGACCGGCTCGATGTTCACGAAGCGACGAAGCTCCGAGAGCTTGGGCGGCCGGCCGGCGATCAGTTCACGCCAGGAGAACGCAGGGGTCTTGCCTTGCGCCAGGAGTTCGAATGCATCAGCAAGCGCAGCGAAAGCCGGCTCGAGATCTTCCAGCTTTGCTTTCCCCAGGCGCACACCCTCGAGCGACTGAGACAGCGTACGAAAAACACCGCGTAGCGTCGGATCGGCGGCCAGCGTTCCGAGGAAGGGTTGGGCAGAGATCAGGTCTGCGGTGCTGTGCTGCACCTCGTCCAGACCGAGTAAGAGGATGCCATCCCGTTCGAAGAACTCGCCGCCATCGGGTCGACTGACGCTGCGGATCGCGTCCGGCCGCGACGCAAGCCCATGAACCAGCGCCTCGGCGGCATCATCGGCGGCCTCCGGTGTGCTCGCATCGATGACCGCGATGATCTGGTCGATCCGTTGCGGAAAGGCATCATGCAGCATCCTCTCCTGTTGGCGCCATGGCAGCGAGCTGGACAGGAGCTCTTTGCTGTCCGTGATGATGGCGAAATGGCGCGTGAAATAGGTCGCCGAGACGACTGCCAGGAGCAGGAAGGTCAGGATCGTCGGCCACGCATAGCGACTCGACAGCCGCACGAGGCACGTGATCACGGCTACGGTTACATTGCGCGCGCGCATGGGAATTCTGCCGGCGCCATCTGCCGGCGCAGGCAAAATGACGGCCGATACGCGGCTCACGACGCGATGGAAAACGCCTTGCAACTCTTTCATTTGACGCTGCGCCGGCCCCCTGCCACTCGCTTACAAACATGACCCCAAGATGAAGGCCAACTTTTGTTCCCACCCGCCATCACGTTGCCGTAATCTCGCCCGATCTCTAAATCCGCTTTTGCGAAACGATCTGCGGCCGATTGCGGCAATAAAAATGTTAAATACGGCTGGTCACGGCGAAAACCTCACCGCACGAGGGGAAACATTTACACCGAAGGATTTCGAGCTCGGCCTGAGTTCCGCGATGGCCTGGTTAATGGCAGTGGTCTTGATGGTGTTGGGCCTCCTCCCATTGCGAGCCCAGACGCCGAGCGCCGCCGTCGCGAAAATCCAAACCTACTATCAGCAACTGATGCCGACGATCCAGCAGGCTGCCCGGCTCAGCGTGCGCGAGCGCGATAAACGCTTTTCGCCGGTGTTTGCCGCGGTGTTCGATATCCCGACGATGACGCGTCTGGCCGTGGGTCCGGCCTGGAAAAGTTTCTCTGCAGAACAGCAGGCAACGCTCCGGGACGCCTTCGCCCGGTTCATCGTTGCCCAATATGCAAGCCAGATAAAGGATTATTCCGGCGAAAGCTTCGTCGTCGATCCGCAGACGACACCAGAATCGCGTGGTGGCGGCGAGATCGTCAAAACGAAGCTGCTGCAGCCGGGCGGTCGCACCGTCAATATAAATTACCTGGTCCGCGGCGAGCGGGTGGTCGACATCTATCTCAACGGGACCATCAGCGATCTCGCCATGCGGCGCGACGAATTCGCCTCCGTCGTTGCGGCAGGCGGTGCCGACGCCTTGATCAAAAGATTGCGGGATCGAACCGACGATCTACTTGGCAAGTAATGTTTCGGGCCCCCACTGGCAACTCGGCTCAAGTTAAGGAGCAAGTGACGGCGGCCGATGTTTGGGTCTCGCGGCGGGAAATCGGCCGTCTGGCCGCCCAACTCCGGCGGTAAAAATTGCCCGATGTCCTTAACTCTGATCGCAATGCTGGCGGCGGCTCTCGGAATAGCTGGGGTAGTTCTGTGGGCCTATTGGCCCTGGCGATGAAGCCGCCATCCAATGAACCGATGACCGTCACGTGCGTCGCGCAGCGCGCGGCGCAATGCGAACATTGGACGGCAAGGTTGGCCGGCTGAGTCGGAAACTGGGAGCCGCGATCGATTGCTCCGGGCCGCTTCGGGCCCTGCGCCGGAACGGCGAATTCCGGTACATTACATTTTAAGGCGCTGCGCTAACGCAGGCGGCGCCGAGCCGACGACCCAATCCCGAATAGGCAAGGCATGGCCGAGCACATCGACGGACCGCTTTATTACGAGACGATGGGCAAGAGCGGCCCGGTTATGGCCTTCGTGCATCCAAACCCGATGGACCAGTCGTGCTGGATCTTCCAGATGGCACAGATGTCCACCTGGTATCGCTGCGTCGCCATCGATCTGCCGGGCTACGGGAGGTCGCCGAAGGCACGCGCTGGGCTCACCATGCAGGACATCGCACAGGCCTGCTGGGAGGCGATCGACGATGCCTATCCCGGCGAGCGCGCCATCCTGGTCGGCTGCTCCATCGGCTCGTCGATGCTGATCTGGATGCACAACCACTGCTCGCAGCGGACCGCGGCGCTGATCATGTGCGGCACCGGCTACAACCCGAAGAAGGAGTTCATTCCGCCGCGCATCGAGGCTTATAAGGAACGCGGCATCGGCTACCGTCGGGGTTACACCTTTGAGGACTTCAGCCCCGCTTTCCGCTCGACGCCGATGGCCCATTTCTTCGCCGACCTGTTCGCCGATCGCAACGTGTTCGGCGATGTCGACACCATCATCACCCAGTTCCAGGCGTATCAGCAGCCCGAGCCCGAGGGCCATCACGCCAAGGTTGCCTGTCCAGCCATCATCATCACCGGTAGCGAGGACAACACGCACCGGACCGCTTTCGCGCTGCAGAAGCGCATCGCCGACTGCGAACTGAAGATCCTCTACGGCGCCGGCCATGCCTGCCAAATCGAGCAACCTGCGCTGTTCAACCGCTACATGATCGAATTTCTGACCACCCACAGCCTGTTCCCAGAAACGGCACGCCGGGGCTAAGCTGGCAAGGTGCCTCCGATGCGAGCATTCGTGCAGCGCCGTGAACTCCTGCTCGGTCTTGCCGCGCTGCCCGTGGCAGCGCGCATCGCCGTCGCCGAGACGTATCCCTCGCGTGCGGTCCGCATCCTGGTCGCCACGTCCGCCGGCGGCGGCACCGACCTCGTCGCGCGCTTCATCGCGCAATGGCTGACCGAGCGGCTCGGGCAATCCTTCTTCGTCGAGAACCGGCCCGGTGGCGGCAACAACATCGGCACCGAGATGGCGGCGCGTTCGCCCGCGGACGGCTATACGCTGTTCATGGCGAACACCGTCAACACCATCAACAATTCGCTTTATCAGAAGCTCAACTACAACTTCATCGCCGACTTCGTGCCGGTCGCGAACGTCATGGGCACGCCGCTGCTCGTTCTCGTGCGTCCGTCGGTAGCGGCAAAAAATGCGGCCGAACTGATCGCGCTCGCCAAGGCCAACCCGGGCAAGCTCAACCTCGCCTCGGGCGGCGTCGGTTCGACCGGTCACATGTCCGCTGAGTTGTTCCAGATGATGGCCGGCATCAAGTTCACCCATGTGCCGTATCGCGGCGAGGCGCCCGCGCTCACCGATCTGATCGCCGGCCAGGCGCAGTTGATGGTTTCGACCACCGGCTCCTCGCTGCAGTACGCCAGGGCGGGCACGGTGCGCTCGCTCGCGACGACGACCGACGACCCTGTCGCCGACCTAGCCGATGTGCCGCCGCTGTCGAAGACGGTGCCGGGCTATCGGGCCGACGCCTGGAGCGGCCTCTGCGCGCCGAGAGGAACGCCTTCGGAGATCATCACCTTGCTCAACAAGGAGGTGAACCTCGCGATGGCCGATCCGAAGATCAAGGAGCGCATCGCCAGCCTCGGCGGTGTCGCGCTGCCCGGCTCGCCGGAGGACTACGGCCGAACGATCGCGACCGACACCGAGAAGTGGGCCAAGGTCGTGCAGTTCTCCGGCGCGCACGTGAATTGAATCCCTCTTGTGCTCCGGGGCGGCGAGTTCCACACGAAACACGATTGAAACCATTTTTTGCCTTCGACGAAACCATATTCCGTTTCCGCGTTTGAACCCTCCTTCTCAGCAGGTGACCAATGGGTGACGGGTGGCTGAGTAGGAACAGCAATGAAAAGATGCGCCCAATGTCAGGGAAAACTCGGATTAGGTGTCCGCTCCCGTAATTTGTGGAACGGACGCTGGTGGGTTCACGTTCGCTATTGTTCGAGCCGCTGCGAGGCTCGCCATGAGCTGGACCGACGCGAACGCCAAATGTCGCTGGTGGATACCTTCCCGTCTCGCAGCAGCCCGCAGAGCTGAATGAGACCAAAACGGCCCTCGACGGCGACTGCGGTTGTCGGGAAGAACGGCGCCGCTCGCCGGACCAAGATCACAGGCAACTATTCGGGCATCCCGCTCTTGCGTAGCCCCTCGTGGACTCGCGCGAACAGCTGGCGATAGGCGGTGCTGGTGAGCGCGAGGGGAACCGGCGACTGCGTGCGGAATGTCGACACTCGACTGCCGGGCCGCCTTTCCAGATAAACCGCGAGCGCGGCGCGGGCCTCCTCGGAGCGACCGAGGAGCGCGTAGGCCGCTGCCAGAAAAGCATGCGGCGAGGTGTTCTTGGGGTTGGCATCGAGGGCGTTGACCAGCGCGCGGATCGCTTCTTCGTCCCGCCCAAGGAGGACGAGCGCGTGGCCGCGGCCGTCCAGCCAGGTCCAGCGTCCCGGGTCGCGCGGGCCGATGCGATCGGCCTTGGCGAACCACTCGAGCGCTTGTTCCGGCTTGCCGAGATACAAGGTCGACAAGCCGAGCTCCTTGTAGGTCCACGGCTCACCGGGATTTTCCATGATGACCATCTTGGCCATGTCGATGGCGTCATCGAATCTGCCCTGCGCGCGGCGCAACGCGGCGTTCGCCTTCAAAGCCAGGAGGTGACGGGGCTCGATCGCGAGCGCGCGATTAAGCAGCCGCTCCGCCCTGCCGAGCCGCTCGTCCCCCCCGGTTTCGTAATAACCGTTGAGAAATTCGAAAACGAGCGTCGTGGCCACGCCAGCCAGGCCATCGACGCTGGCCGGCTCAACATTGACCGCCTGCTCGAACAAACCGCGGGCCTCGATCATCGTCGCCTGCGACGACGGCAGGTTGAGCACAGACTTGCCGCGCATGACGAGGTCGATGAGTTCGGCGCTGTCCGGCCGTTCGCGCCAGCTTCGCCGTGCTTCGATGTCGACGACCTGCAAGCCGATCGCCCGCGAAACCCGGCTGACGATCTCGTCTTGAACCTGCAGAATGCTCTTCAGCTCCGCGTCAAAACGCTCGGCCCACAGCTGGCTCGCCTCCTTGGTCTCGATCAGCCGCGTGTTGACGCGCACGCGCTCGTCGTCGAGGACGACGCTGCCCTCGAGCAGATAACGAACCTCCAGCTCGCGGCCGATCTCCCGCGCGTCTGCACCCCGGCCCTTATAGGTGAACGCCGTGTCACGGGAGACGATGGGGACCCCGGGCAGCGCGTGCGCGAGATCGCTGATGAGGCTGTCCGTAATTCCGTCGGCCAAGTAGTCCCGCTTGGGATCGCCGCTGAGATTCGCAAACGGAAGAACGATGATGGATGGAGTCCACGCGTTGAGCCGGTCTTCCGGGGACACAACCTCGCTTGCCAGGGCATCGCGGTCTTTGACGTACGGCGTGGAGGATGACCACAGCAGCCACCATGCCGCAGGCGCAGTCAATAACACGAGGGCAACGGCCCCGACGGCGACGAGCAAGTTTCGTGTAATCCGCCGCCCATTCGATGCTGCGGCTTTCGTTGGGGCGGCAGCAGCGGCACCCGCATCAGCGTGCAACATCGCAACGTCATCGGCGGCGTCCGATATCCGATCGGCAAGCGCCGGCCGGCTGGCCACGGCGAGACCATGAGCAAGGTATTCCTGGTCCGGACCGCGCCTGACGTCGTCGAACGAGGGAGCTGAAGCTGAGGGTTCGTCGGAGGCCGGCAGTGATGCGTGAGCGGGCACGAGCTTCGCCGCCTCATGCACCGGGCCTTCCTGGGCAACTCCTGTTTCGATCGCGTTAGCGGCCGGCGCAGAGCCGTCACATTCGACATCACCGAGGAAACGAAACCCACGCTTATGCAACGTGCGAATGAAACTCTGGTCGTTGCCGCTGTCGCCGAGCGCGCGCCGGGCCGCGCTGATGCGAGAGCTCAGTGTCGCCTCCGAGACGATGCGTCCCTGCCAAATCGCCTCGAACAGCTCGTCCTTGCTCACGATTCGATTGCGGTTGCGGATGAGGTGAACAAGGAGGTCGAACACCTGCGGCTCGACGTGAACGATCGCGCCGGTGCGCCGCATCTCCTGTCGTGCGAGGTCGATCTCGAAATCGGCGAAGCGTAAATTCAAAGCGGCCCCCTTGTTGCTTAAGTCACACTGGTGTCGCTGCCGCGCGACGACTTTGTCAAATAGCCGGCGGCTATCGGAACGGTTTCACGCTACCAGTTTCAGAAAATCTTCAGGAAATCCCCAAAGAGAATCCAGGGAGATTCAAGACGGACTGGAGCCGCAGGTCAAGTTTGTCATCCGGTCTGCGGCTAAGCCATGCGGTCACGCACACGCGCCGTTCGAGCCCGTTCCCGGCTCGAACCCGTTCAAAAGCTTAACGCGCATATCGTGAGGACCAAGCCATGGCTATCAAAGCGACCTTTTTCCCCACCGCCGGATTACTTTCCGAACTCGGCGACGGCGTCGATAACACCATCGTGACTAGTCGCGACGCGGCTGGACAACTTTTCGTGAACGGCGGCGCCGTGCCCATCAATGGCGGTCAAGCCACCGTCGCCAACACGTCCACGATCCAGGTGTTCGGCCAGGGCGGCAACGATACGATTGCGCTCGACGAGTCCAACGGCGCGCTGCCCGCCGCCCAACTGTTCGGCGGAGCCGGCAACGACACGCTGACCGGCGGTTCGGGCGCGGATCAGCTGTTCGGCGGCGCCGGCAACGACACCCTCCTCGGTAAAGGCGGCAACGACCTGCTGTTCGGCGGCGCCGGCAACGACACGCTGATCGGCGGTACCGGCGACGACCAGGTGTTCGGCGAAGCCGGCAACGACCGCATGATCTGGAACCCCGGCGACGGCAGCGACCTTTTCGAGGGCGGCGACGGCACGGACACCGCCGAGGTCAATGGCGGCAACGCCTCCGAAACGTTCACGATCACGGCCAACGGCTCACGCGTGCGCTTCGACCGCGTCAGCCCCGCGCCCTTCTTCCTCGACATCGGCACCACCGAGAACCTCGTCGTGAATGCTAATGGCGGCGACGACACCATCACGGCCGGGAACGGCCTCGCCGGTCTCATCAAGCTCACCATCGACGGCGGCGCGGGCAACGACACCATCATCGGCGGCGACGGCAACGACACGCTGATCGGTGGCGATGGCAATGACGTCATCATCGGCGGTCGCGGCAACGACACGGCGCAGCTCGGCGCCGGCGACGATACGTTCGTCTGGAACCCGGGCGACGGCAGCGATGTCGTCGAGGGCCAGGACGGCACCGACACGCTCGTGTTCAACGGCTCCAACGTCAGCGAGAAGATCAGCATCTCGGCCAATCACGGGCGGGTAAGCCTCGTGCGCGATGTCGGCAACGTCACCATGGACCTCAACGGTGTCGAGCACATCCAGCTCAACGCCTTGGGGGGCGCCGACAACATCACGGTCAACGACCTCTCCGGCACCGGCGTGACGCAGGCCGCCATCGACCTGGCATCGCCGCCCGGCAGCGGCATTGGCGACGGCGCGGCGGACAGCGTGACCGTCAACGCCACCAAGGGCGACGACGTCATCGCGGTGCAGGGCCAGGGCGGCTCGCTGACGGTCGCCGGTCTGTCGGAGGTCGTCACAATCAGCGGCTCGGAGGCAACCGATGCGCTGACCGTCGCGGGTGGCAACGGCAACGATACCCTCTCGGCCGCGACGATGCTCGCCAATACGGTGCTCACCCTCGACGGCGGCGCCGGTAACGACACTATCATCGGAAGTCAGGGCGCCGATCTATTGCTCGGCGGTGATGGCAACGACGTTGTGAGCGGCGGCCGCGGCAACGACACGGCCCTGCTCGGCAACGGCAACGACACGTTCATCTGGAATCCGGGCGATGGCAGCGACATCGTCGAGGGCCAGGCTGGCACGGATACGCTCGTGTTCAACGGCGCCAACATCAATGAGAACATGGACATCTCGGCCAATGGCCAGCGGGTGAGGCTGTTCCGCGACGTCGCCAACATCACCATGGACCTCGACGGCGTCGAGCATATCCAGGTCAATGCTTTGGGCGGTGCCGACACCATCACGGTCAACGATCTGACCGGAACCGACGTCACGCGGGTCGCCCTCGACCTTTCGGCGCCGACGGGATCCGGCCAGGGCGACGGCCAGCCGGACACGGTGATCGTCAATGGCACCGCTGGCGACGACCAGATCAACATCGCCAGCAGCGGCGCATCGGTGGTCGTCAACGGATTGGCGGCGCAGGTGACGATCGCCGGCGCCGAGGGCGGCAAGGACTCGCTCGTCATCAACGCGCTTGCCGGCAACGACACCATCAACGCTTCGGCGCTTAACGCCGGCCAGATCAATCTCACGATCAACGGCGGCGCCGGCAACGACACTATCACCGGCAGCCGAGGCAACGACCTCGTCATCGGCAGCACCGGCAACGACGTGGCGTTGCTCGGCGCGGGCGACGACACGTTCGTCTGGAATCCGGGCGACGGCAGCGACATCGTCGAAGGGCAGGCGGGCACCGACACGCTCCTGTTCAACGGCTCCAACGTCGCCGAGAACATCGACATCTCGGCCAACGGCAGCCGCGCGCGGCTCACCCGCGACGTCGGCAACGTCACCATGGACCTCAACGGCGTCGAGCACATCGAGGTCAACGCCCGAGGTAGTGCCGACACCGTCACGGTCAACGATCTGACGGGAACCGGTGTGAACCAGGTCGCCATCGACCTGGGCGCACAGCCCGGCAGCCCCGGCGGCGACGGCGCGGCGGACACGATCGTCATCAATGCGACCAACGGCAACGACGCGATCACGATCGTGAACAACAACGGCATCGTTACAGTGTCGGGCCTGCCCGAAGCGGTGATGATCTCCAACTTCGAGGCGGCGAACGATCGCATCGTCATCAATGGCCTCGGCGGCGACGACATCATCACGGCGTCCGGGCTGACGGGTATTCTGTTCACCGCCAATGGCGGCGACGGCGACGACGTCCTCATCGGCAGCGCCGGCAACGACATCCTGACCGGCGGCAACGGCGACGACGTGCTGATCGGCGGCCCGGGACAGGACACCCTCGACGGCGGACCCGGCAACAACATCCTCATTCAAGACGGCGGACCCGGCCCCAACATCGTCCCCCCGACCGGCAGCTCACCGGCCGGGAGCGTCGCCCTGTTGGGCCAGTTCATGGCGTCGACCTTCGTCACCGATGGCGGTGGCCAGGGCGGGACGCCGGTGGCCGATCCGCACGCGAACCAGCCGCCGTTGCTGGCGCAGCCGCACGCCTGAACGCGAGCTGCCCGGAGAGTGCCAGTGAGCACTGAAGCGGCCGGCGCGACAGCAGCCGATCCGGGGCTCGAAGCCCTGGTGACGCTGCTCCACGTCCAGGGCGTTGCGGCTGATCGCGGGCAGATCAGACACCGGCTGGGAACGCACAAGATTGGCGCAGCGGAGATGCTCCGCTGCGCCAAGGATCTCGGGCTCAAAGCACGCGCCTACCGCACCGATTGGTCGCGGCTTGCCAGGACGCCGTTGCCCGCGATCGCGGCGTTGCGCGACGGCGGGTTCATGGTGGTCGCCAAGGCGGGCGAGGATAAGGTCTTAGTCCAGTTGCCGCAGGGGTCCCGACCCGCGTTGATGACGCGGGCGGAGCTGCTCGCGGTCTGGGACGGCGAGTTGATCCTCATGACCCGCCGGGCGGGATTGTCGGACGTTACCAGCCGGTTCGACATCACCTGGTTTCTGGGCGCGATTCACAAATATCGCCATCTCCTGAGCGAGGTGCTGGTCGCGTCGTTCTTCCTGCAGCTGTTCGCGCTCGTCTCGCCGCTGTTCTTCCAGGTGGTCATCGACAAGGTGCTGGTGCACCGGTCGTTGAGCACGCTGGACGTGCTGGTCATCGGGCTGCTGGCGATCTCGGTTTTCGAGACCATTCTGGGCATCCTGCGCACCTATCTGTTCGCGCACACCACCAACCGCATCGACGTCGAACTCGGCGCGCGCCTTTTCCGCCACCTGCTGGCTTTGCCGATGGCCTACTTTCAGGCGCGGCGCGTCGGCGACTCGGTGGCGCGGGTGCGCGAATTGGAGAACATCCGCAATTTTCTCACCAGTTCTGCCCTGACCCTCGTCATCGATCTGTTCTTCACCTTTGTGTTCCTGGCGGTCATGTTCTTCTACTCGCCGCTGCTGACCGCGATCGTGTTCGGCTCGTTCCCGTTCTACATCGCGATCTCGGCGGCGGCGACGCCGCTGTTCCGGCGGCGGCTGAACGAGAAATTCCAGCGCGGCGCCGAGAATCAGGCCTTTTTGGTGGAAAGCGTGACCGGCATCGAGACGCTCAAGGCCATGGCGGTCGAGCCGCAGATGCAACGCCGCTGGGAAGAACAGCTCGCCGGTTACGTGACGGCGAGCTTCCAGGTCCTCAGTCTCGGCAACACCGCGAGCCAGGTGGTGCAGCTCGTCAGCAAGATCGTGACCGCCGGCCTCCTCTATTTCGGTGCCAAGCTCGTCATCGACGGCGGCTTGTCGGTTGGCGAGCTCGTGGCCTTCAACATCCTGGCTGGCCGGGTCAGCGCCCCGGTGCTGCGTCTCGCGCAGATATGGCAGGACTTTCACCAGGCGCGGCTGTCGGTCTTGCGGCTGGGCGACATTCTCAACACCACGGCCGAGCCGACCTATACGCCCGGCCGCGCGCGGCTGCCTGCGATCCGCGGCAACATCAAGTTCGACCATGTCACATTCCGCTATCGCATCGACGGACCGGAAGTCCTGCATGATGTCAGTTTCGACGTCCCGGCCGGACAGATGGTCGGTATCGTCGGACCTTCCGGGTCGGGCAAGAGCACGTTCGCGAAGCTCGTGCAGCGGCTCTACGTTCCGGAGAGCGGGCGCGTGCTGGTCGACGGCATGGATCTGGCCATGGCCGACCCGGCATGGCTGCGCCGCCAGATCGGCGTCGTCCTGCAGGAGAACGTGCTGTTCAACCGCTCGGTGCGCGAGAATATCGCCCTCGCCGATCCTGCCATGCCGATGGAGCGCGTCATCGCGGCGGCAAGGCTGGCGGGAGCGCACGAATTCATCCTCGAGCTGCCCGAAGGCTACGACACGATCGTCGGCGAGCGTGGCTCTACCCTCTCGGGCGGCCAGCGCCAGCGCATCGCGATTGCCCGCGCGCTCATCGCCGATCCGCGCATTCTGATCTTCGATGAGGCGACGAGCGCCCTCGACTATGAGAGCGAGCGCATCATTCAGCAAAACATGAAAGAGATCGCCAAGGGGCGGACGGTTCTCATCATCGCGCACCGGCTTTCGACCGTGCGGGCGACGGATCGCATCGTCACGCTCGAGCGTGGCCGCCTGGTCGAGGACGGCACCCATGATGCGCTGGTCAAGACCGGCGGCCGCTATGCATCGTTGCATCGCCTGCAGGCAGGAATTCATGAAGTCCGCTGAACCGGATACGCCCGCCAAGCCGACGCGGCGCGTCATCCCCTTTCGGCGCGCGCACGCGAGGCGAGGCGAAGAGCTGGCGTTCCTGCCGGCGGCGCTTGAAATCGTCGAAACGCCGCCCTCGCCGATCGGCCGTGCAATCGGGGCCACCATCATCCTGCTGTTCTGCGCGGGGCTGGTATGGGCCTGGTGGGGCACGATCGACATCGTTGCATCGGCGAGCGGAAAGATCGTGCCGAGCGGCAGCACCAAGGTCATCCAGCCGTTCGAGACCGGGGTTGTGCGCTCCATTCGGGTGGAGGACGGGCAAGCGGTCAAGGCCGGCGACGTGCTGATCGAGCTCGATCCGACCGTGAACGCCGCGGACCGCGATCACCTTCGCAGCGACCTCCTCGCCGAGCAGCTCAACGTCGCGCGGCTGCGCGCGGCGCTCGCCGCCGGGGACGATCCTCTTGCCGACCTCACGCCGCCCGCAGATGCAGACCCGGCACTGCTGCGCACCCAGCGTGAGCTCTTGCTCCACCAAGTGGCCGAGCACCGCGCCAAGCTCGGCGCGCTCGACCGTCAGCAGGCGCAGAAGGAGGCCGAGCAAGCCACAACCGCCGCCACCATCCACAAGCTCGAGACCATGATCCCGGTCATCCAGCCGCGCGTCGACATCCGCAAGACGCTCATGGAGAAGGAGCTGGGCTCGAAGCTCACCTATTTCGAGACCCTCCAGCTGCTGGTCGAGCAACAAGAGGAACTCAGCGTTCAGAAGAGCCATCTGCTCGCGGCGGAGGCGGCCGTGGCCGCGATTCGCGAGACGCGCGGCCAGACAGTGGCCGAATATCGGCGCACGCTCTCCGACGAGCTCGCCAAGACCGAGCAAAAGGCGAACGGGCTCACCCAGGATCTGATCAAGGCCGAGCAGAAGACCAGACTTCAGCAGCTCGCCGCCCCGGTGGACGGCGTGGTGCAGCAGCTCGCGATCCACACCGTCGGCGGCGTTGTCACGCCGGCGCAGTCCCTGCTGGTGGTCGTGCCTAGCGACAGCCGGCTGGAAATCGAGGCCATGGTCTCGAACCGCGACATCGGCTTTGTGCAGCCCGGACAAGAAACCGAGATCAAGATCGACACCTTCAATTTCACCCGTTACGGCCTCCTGCACGGGCGGGTGCTCACGGTCTCGCAGGATGCCATCGTGCGCGACCGCAAGCAGGACCGCCCCAATGAGCGGCCGCTGGGAACGCAGAACGACACGAGCGAGCCGGCGGGCCAGGAGCTGAACTACAGCGCTCGAATCTCGCTCGACCGCGACAAAATGCAGATCGATGGCCGAATGGTCAATTTGTCACCGGGCATGGCGGTGACGGTGGAAATGAAGACGGGATCGCGCACGATCCTGAGTTATCTTTTGTCGCCGCTGCTGCGTTACCAGCAGGAGGTTTTACACGAGCGGTGAAGCGCCTTGCGGCGTCGGCCTGGCATCTCCAGGAAATCTCCAAGAAATCTCCAGGAAAAAATAAGCGAGCCTACAAGCCTTTCATCCCGCTCGCTGCTAGCCAACCCGCCACGTGCCGCAGCAACCCCAGGTTGGCCGTGGCTGAGGCAACACTCTGCGAAACCCGTCCGGTTTCGTTGGAAGTCTGCAATTCGTACCGGCCCGTTCGGGCTCATGTCATCACGGACCTTCGCGGGCCTCGGGCGCAGGACCTTGGTTCGCAATGGCGCAAGCGTAACGCTCGCCTCGCGGCAGCTCGCCGCGGCGGCAAAGCTTCATGCACGCATTCCACTCCGCACCGTAATGGCGGGGTGGACGACAAGTCGGGCTGCCGGCCTGCATCGACGGCAAGCTCTCTTCCGTCCCGGGGGGACGCGAATGCAAGCGCCGGTCGAACTTGCAATGCTCTCGACGGCCGTCTTTCTCGGCGGCTTGGTGAGCGGATTCTCCGGCTTCGCATTCTCGGCCGCGGCCGGCGCCATTCTCCTGCACGTATTCGAGCCGATCGCCGCCATCCCCTTGATGATGTTCTGCAGCATCGCTTCGCAGAGCATGAGCTTGGTCAAGGTCTATCGTCTCATTCGGTGGCGCGAGCTCGCTCCGCTGTTGATCGGTGGAATGGCAGGCGCGGCGGTCGCGGTGCCACTCATGGCCACCGTCCACCCGCACTCGTTCCGCATCGCTTTCGGCCTCTTCCTCGCGGGCTACGCGCTCTACATGCTGATGCGGCATTTGCTGATACGGCGGCCGCTGGCCCCTGCGGCTGGCGCCGCTTCCGTGCCCGCCCTTTCCATCGTCGGGTTCGCGGCGGGCGCGCTCGGAAGCCTCACCGCCATGCCGGGCGCGCTCACGGTCGTATGGTGCGAGCTGCGCGGGCTGTCGAAAGAGAGCCAGCGCGCGCTGGTCCAGCCCTTCATCATCGCGGTCCAGATTTTTGCCATCGGCCTCTACTGCTTGCAGCCGCACGCGATCGGCTTCGAGCTGTTTCGACATCTCGCGCTGGCGCTGCCGGCGGTGGGACTCGGCACTTTCATCGGCATGTCGATGTTCTCGAAGGTGAACGATCAGGTTTTCCGCTGCTCGGCCTTGATCATCATCCTGGCCTCGGGCTGCCTGATGGTGTTCGCGTGACCGTCAATGTGCCGCTGATCTTGTCTGGAATCGGCCCCAGTCCAATCTCCTTACGAGCCAAGAGGTCATCATGAACATTCCCCGCCGACGATTCATACATCTGGCAGGAAGCGCCGCCGCGCTGTTGGTGGCGTCGCGCGTCCGGGCGCAGACCTATCCGACGCGGCCGGTGCGTGTGATCGTGCCGTTCGCGCCCGGAGGACCGGCCGACATCGTGGCGCGGTTGTTGACGCAGAAGCTCGGCGACCATTTGGGCAGGCAGTTCTATGTCGAGAACGTAGCCGGTGCGGGCGGCAACCTCGGCATGCGCGCGGCGGCTCGAGCCGCGCCCGACGGCTATACCCTCGTACTCGTCTCGTCGAGCTACATGGTCAATCCGAGCCTTTATCCCCACGTCCCATACGACCCGGCCAAGGACTTCGTCCCGGTAACTCTTCCAGCCTATGCGCCGAACGTGCTGGTCGCGAGTCCGTCCCTGCCGGTCAAGAGCGTCGAGCAACTCGCCGAGTTCGTGAAGGCTAATCCGGGCAAGCTGAGCTTCGCGTCCGCGGGGATGGGAACCACGCCCTATTTGTCGGGCGAGCTGTTCAAGCTGTCGCTCGGCGCCGATCTCGTGCACGTGCCGTTCAATGGTTCAGCGCCAGCGATCCAGTCGACTCTCGGTGGCCACACTCAGTTCGCCTTCGTCGTCCTCGCGCCAGCCGTACCGCACATCAGGGAAGCAAGCCTGCGTGGGCTCGCTGTCTTGAGCGCTGAGCGCTCCTCCGCGCTGCCCGATGTACCGACGATCGCGGAAGCGGGATTTCCCGGCCAGGAGGCCGACACCTTGCTCGGCGTGCTGGTTCCTGCCGGAACGCCGAATGAGATCATCGATCTGCTGCACCGGGAAATCGTGCGGAGCGTGGCATTGCCCGACGTGAAAGAGCGCCTGGATGCCATCGGTTTCGTGCCGGTGGCGAATACCCCCGACGAGTTCGCCGCTGTCATCAGAGTGGAATCCGAGCGCTGGGCCAAAGTTATTCGCGCGGCCAACATCAAGGCTGAACTGTGAGTGACTGCTTTCGTTACCGCCAGAAGAGATTGGGTTCGAGCACATGGGTGACTATCAGTGACAAACTTGTTCGCGGCAAGCAGAGCGCTACCAGTCGGCTCCCGAGGCGAAGACGTACGGCGCGTCTTTTTTGTTTTGCTGGATCCATTTGGTATGCCGTCATGACCATGGGAGCTGAGCAGCTGCCGGCTACGACCGCCGCGTTTATTCTCAAGGTCGGTACCGCGCTTTTGATCATGTTTGCCGCAACACTCGTCCTTGTTCACGCCGAGATCTACTTCTCCCATCCGCTGACAATGCAGCATTGCATGAGCGACGTCTTCTAAGCCGCTTCTTTTCGCTTGAGGCCGAACTGCTGCGTCAAACGTTGTGGTGGGCCAAGACCGGCTTCTCATGCACGTCGGCGCCTGCAATACCGGGACGAAACTTCAATTGAGCGGCGCTCGAAAAGGCCTGCGCCCGCATAAGCAAAGTGGCGACGAGTCCCGCAATCCCCGACGCGGATAAGATCATGGCGACGATGATGAACTGAAAAATACCCGCGTAAACGGGACTGGCGCCGGACACCACCATGCCGGCCATCACTCCTGGTATCCAGACGAAACCAAGCGACTTCAACATATCAAGACGAGGCAGCAGGCTGGCGTAGACGGCGCTTTGAACATAGGGCGCGACTGTCGTTGCCGGATCGGCACCGAGCGACAGGCCCGCTTCGATCTGGCCAACGTGCGCCAGCACATCCGCTCGAAAGCGCTCCATGGCCTGCGCGCAGGCGTTCATTGCGTTGGCGATGATCATGCTTCCCACGGGCACCAGAACAATCAGATCGGAAGTGAGTGTCCCGCTGGCCAGCATGACGGCGATTGCGATGCCTCCGCCAGCGGCGATCGCGCAAAACGAAAGAACGCGAGGCCGGCTGATGCCCGGGGCCCGCCGCGCGGCCGTGACCGCGGCGGCAAAGGTCATGCCCACCAGAATGCATATGGCGATCGGCAGGCTTCCGTGCAGCAGCGCTGACAGGAGCACGCCCACGGCGACCATCTGCACGAAGCCTCTGGCCAATGAGAGAGCGGTCTCCCGCTCGACGTGGACCACAAACCGGCGACACATGAAAACGACGGCGAGACAGAGCGCGACGGCGGCGGCCGCTTGAGCGATTCCCAAGATAACTTGGTGATTCCATATGCCGAGCAATTCAGACATCTTGAAGCACCTCATCCGTGGGACCAATGGCGGCAAGCTTGCCGGCTATCAGGACCATCGCGCGATGCGCAACGCGTCGAGCCTGGGCGGCGTTGTGGGTGACGATCACGCAGGTCATCCGGCGCTCGCGAATGATATCCAGCACGAGGTCCTCGACCTTTCGTGCTGAATCTTCGTCGAGTGCCGAGGTTGGCTCATCCAGGAGAAGGATTTCCGGATCGTTGGCCAAGGTGCGGGCTATCGATACGCGTTGAGCCTCGCCTCCGGAGAGATTGCTCACGTCTCGTTCCTGATATCCAGGCAAGCCCACGCGCTGCAGGAGCACGGCAATCTGCTCCGCAGCAAGCGCTTGCCCGCGTTGACGCGGCCCGTACGCGACGTTGTCAGCCACGGTGCCGGGAAAAAGAAACGCAGCCTGCATGACCATGCCGATCCGCCGCCGCAGCTCCGGCGGCGCCAGCTCACGGTAGTCTCGGCCATCGAACCGGACGATGCCGCCTGTCGGTTCGTCCAGCCGGTTCAGCAACCGCAGGAAGGATGTTTTGCCCGATCCGCTGGGACCGACGACGGCGAGAACTTCGCCTACGTGCACTTGGACGCTGATTTCGTTCACAAGAACTTTTTCGCCAACCACCCGCGACAAACGCTCGCTCTCCAGAGCTGCCTCGTGCGACCGCGAACCGTCGACTTGATCTCGCTTTTCCACGGTGGAGAATCTCCTGGACGTCTGAAGCAGGTGGAGCTGCACTCGTGCACTATCCAAACCCTAAGTTTCGAACCTTTTTGGCCTTCTTCAAAGCCCAACCCGAAGCGGGGAAGCCGCATCGAACGTGATACGAATCCCAGCGGCGAAGGAGATTCCTATGGATCGACGTACTTTTGTGAGTACCACAGTTGCGGCCGCCGCGAGCTCGCTTCTGGTGGCCGCCGCTCGTGCGCAGCCGATCCCCAAGGCGAAAAATGTCGTCCTGATACACGGCCTTTTCGCGGACGGGTCGTGCTGGTCCGAAGTCATCGCACGGCTGCAGGCAAAGGGTATTCAGGCCACGGCAGTGCAGAACCCGCTGACGACGCTACAGGCGGCCGTCGAGGCAACACAGCAGATTTTGGCATGGCAGCAAGCGCCGACGGTTCTGGTCGCGCATTCGTTCGGCGGCATGATCCTGACCGAGGCTGGTGTCGATCCCAAGGTTTCAGCCCTTGTTTACGTCGCGGCGCGCGCGCCCGATGCGGGTGAGGACTACGCCGCGCTCGCCGGCCGGTATCCTACGCCGCCGGCCTCCGCCGGCATAGTTTGGTCGGACGATCGGGGAAGGCTGAGTGAGGACGCATTTCTGCGCGACTTCGCCGCCGACGTGCCGGCGGAAAAGGCGCGAGTCCTTTGCGCTGTCCAAGCTCCGTTCAAACGGACATTGCTGGCTGACAAGACTACCCACGCGGCATGGCGGTCGAAGCCGAGCTGGTACGCTGTGTCCACGGAGGATCGGACGATCAATCCCGACCTCGAACGCTTCATGGCCAAGCGCATGGGCGCGAAAACGATCGAGGTAAAGGCGAGTCACGTTTCCCTCATATCGCAGCCAGATGCTATTGCTAACTTGATCTTGGAAGCGGCTGGACAGACCTAGGCGGGCTGCGCAGGATTCGCTGCGACGCATTCGACACTGATGCCGCGCGATCGATCAGGTCGCGAAGCAGATCGCCGATTGAGGTTGAGAAAGAAGACAGCGCGCGCGTCGACTATTTCGGATAGCCGCGGGGCTCATCCCCGCAATACGACGCTCATCGCAGCCTCGCGATCCACCGTCATGTACGCATGATGCGGCCGGCACCCACGTTCTAGCGAGGAGCGGAGTAGTAATAAACGTCCTGGATCGAGGTCGGGCGGATGACGATGGTCCGCCGCGTCCCGTCGGCGGCATAGGCGCTCACGGGAATGTCGTGCAGATTGTCTTGAAACCTTCGCACGGCATTCAACGCCTCGGTGACGGGACGTTGCTTCGCGGCCCGATCCTCGGACGCCGGTTTCTTCGGGGCGGCGGCGCGTGGCTGCGCCTCGGCCGCGGGTTTGGCGGCGCGCCGTCCCTCGGCAACCGGCGGCGTCTCGCGGCGAGGCGCGGCGACTTCGCGCCGCTGCTTCGGGATGTGTCTTTCTTCGGCGACCGGCGGCGGCGGTGACGCCTCTGGCGGGGGCGCCGTGGCTTGCCTCCACTGCTCTTCGATGTGCTGTTCCTCGGCGACCGGCGCTGCTGCCGGCGTTTCCTGCTGGGCCGCTTCACTGCGCTGCGTTGGCGTTGGACTCTGCCGCTCCTCGGCGACCGGCGCTGGAGTTCCCTGCTGGGGCGCCGCGGCTTCACTTTGCTGTACCGGCTCCGCCGGCGCCGCGGCGGCGGACGAGCTTTCCGTCAAAGGCGGCGCAGGCGCGTCCTCGCCAGCGGATGGGGTGGCGTTCGAGTCCGGGGATCGCGCGACCCAAGGCATGCCGCGTCGCGACAAGCAGCTTGGATCGAAGCGCAGCCAATCTTGTTTGCAGGCCGTGGCAGGGGAATCAGACGTCTCGGCACTGGCGACGACCAACTCCTCGAGGGCGTCCGGAAACAACGCCAGCACGCCGACTAGACTTGCCAAGGCAACCAGGGAGGCGGAGGCCACAAAACGCAAGTTCGAATACAAGGCCCATCTCCTTCGAGCGGAGTTTCGGCCCCCATTCGCCGCAAAGACAACGCCGCTGTGGCGGGACTATGTCCGCGCAATGGGCCCGGTCCAGCGGAACTTGGGACCGTGCTTAACGCTCAGCCGAGGCGAAAAAGCTCTTTGTTGCAGAAGAGCTTGATCCCCTTCGGGAGCGAAAGCATCACGAGGGGCGCGCGCCCAAACGCAGCCCCGGCGCCGGGCGCTCCTGCACCACCTCGCGGCGGAAGCGGAACAGCGCCGCCGGCCGCCCCCCGGTCGCGGTCGAGGTCTCGCCGGTTGGCTCGACCAGGGCCGCCGCCTCAACCAGGCGGCGGAAGTTCTGCTTGTGCAGGTGGCGCCCCGAAATCGCCTCCACGGTGCGCTGCAGCTCCGTGAGGGTGAACTCGCGCGCCATCAGCTCGAATATGACCGGACGGTATTTGAGCTTGGCGCGTAGCCGCGCGATGGCGGTGGCGAGGATGCGGCGGTGATCGAAGCGCATCGGCTCTCCCAGCCGGGGCACGGTCTGCCGCGCCAGCGCGGCTTCGCGGCCGTCGCGGCGCGCTTCCTCGACCAAGCCGGCCTCGTAGAGGAGCTCGTAGCGGTCGAGCGCCTTCTCTTCGTCCCACGGGCTGCCGCCGAGCGCGAAGCACGAGCGCACGCGCTCGCGGCGGCCGAGCGTGCGCGCGGGCGCGGGCTTGGCGGGGCGGCCCGCCCAATCCTCGAGCAACGGCAGGATGACCTTGTCGAGGATCTCCGGCCGCTTATCGCGCCAATCTTCCCACGGGAAGAAGCGATACCATGGTTCGAATCCGGCGCCGGTCGCGCGCAAGGCGGCGAGATTCTCAGGCATGCGCGTGAGCGCGAGATAGCCGATCGAGACCACGTGGGCGCCGGTATCGCCCGGCCGCGCGTGGCGGCCGCGATCGCCGAAGGTGTAAAGCTGCTCCACATAGCCGACCGCAAGGCCGGTCTGCGCCTCGACCCACGCCCGCAGCCCGATTTCGAAGGTGCGGTGCGTGAGCGGATCGAACGCCCCGAACGGCAGCCCCGCGCGCGGCTCGCCCGTGGCACCGTCGCCGGCTACGAGAATGGCGGGCTCCTCGTCCTCCACCGTCACGATCGCGGCGGTGAGCCCGATCTCGATCGGCGTGAGCGGGGCGTCGGTCATGGGGGGAAGTGTAGCAAGCGCGTGCGCGGGACGATGCTGCCGACGGGACCACCGGTGCCATCAGCTCTGGCGGTCCCTGCGCAAGGGCCGCAAGCCACGCGCTATTCCAGGTCGAGCCGGAACGGGTCGGCCTCGTAGGCGATCTCGCCGCGTCCGATCGCGTCGATCGCCGCCACCATGCGGCCGTCGCGCCCGAGCACGCGGTCGGCGAGCGCCACCAGCCGACTATTGGGCGTTGCCGTCGCCGAGGCGCTGCGAAGCGCGCGCGCGATGGCCCATTCATCGCGCCGCGGGTTGAGCGCGCAGGCCGCGATATAAGCGCCCGCGGTCGAGCGGCTGATGCCGGCGTAGCAATGCAGCACCAGCGGCGTGGCGCGCTCCCAGCCGCGCACGAACGTGATCAGCGCGGTGACGTGCTCGTCGCAGGGAATGGTGTAGCCGTCCGTCGGCACGGTGATGTCGTCCATGCCCAGAATGAGGTGGTTGGCCGGCGCGACGCTGCGCGGCCGCTCGACCCGGTCGGTGTGCTTGAGCAGCGTGACGACGTGCTGCGCGCCGGTCGCTTCGACCGTCGCGTGCAGGCGCGCAAGCGAGCAGACGTGAATCACAGGCATCCTCGAAGCAGTCGTTTGCTCAATTATATGGGGGCGAATCGTGACATCAAAGCGTCGTTTCGAAGACCTTAATCCAGCTCACGCTGGGGCAAGCTTGGCGAAGCGATCGAGATAGCGCCGCTCGGCCGTCTCCGCCGGCCACGGCACCAGGTAATCGCGCTCGATGACGGCGGAGAATTTGGGCGGGGCGCCGAAGAAGCGGCGCGCTTCGCTCGCGGAGAAGCCGGCGAGCCGCGTCGCCTCGAGATAGGCGGCGCAGCGATCGGATGCCTTGATCAGCGCGAGCAACTCGTCCGGCAGCACCGCGGGCAGGCCGAAGCGCAAGTGGATGGCGGCGAGCAGCCGCGCCTCGACCGCCTTGTAGGAGTCGCCGATCACCGCCTTGAACGGCGAGATCATGTCGCCGATCACGTATTCCGGGGCGTCGTGCAGAAGAATGCCGAGGCGGCTTACGCGATCGAGGCGCGCGCGCTGGCGCGCGATGGTTTCGACCAGGAGCGAATGCTGGGCCACCGAGAAAATGTGCGCGCCCTCGGTTTGCCCGTTCCAACGGGCAACCCGCGCGAGCCCGTGCGCGATGTCGGCGATCTCGACGTCGAGCGGCGAGGGGTCGAGCAGGTCGAGCCTGCGCCCCGAGAGCATGCGTTGCCAGGCGCGAAACGCCTCGGAGGATAAGGCCGGTCGCGGCTTTGCGGGCATCGCGCTCAACGGCCTGCCAGCGCGGCCAAGGCCGCGTGCCGGTAGCAGCTCACCACGTGGTCGTTGACCATGCCGGTGGCCTGCATGAAGGCGTAGACGATGCTCGGGCCGACGAATTTGAAGCCGCGCCTCGCCAACTCCTTCGACATCGCCCGCGAAACCGGCGTGTCCGCCGGCACCTGCGACGTCGAGCGGAAGCGGTTGATCTTCGGCTTGCCGTCGACGAAGTCCCACAGCAGCCGCGAGAAGCCGGGGCCTGTCTCCATCGCGTCGAGATAGGCGCGCGCGGAGAGGACCGCGCCCTCGATCTTCATGCGGTTGCGCACGATGCCGGCATCCTGCATCAGCTTCTCGATCTTTTTCGGCGTGTAGCGCGCGATTTTCGCGGGCTCGAAGCCGTCGAAGGCGCGGCGGAAATTGTCGCGCTTGCGCAGGATGGTGATCCAGGACAGCCCGGCCTGGAAGCCGTCGAGAATGAGCTTCTCGTAGAGCGCGCGGTCGTCGTATTCCGGCACGCCCCATTCCTGGTCGTGATAGGCGACGTAGAGCGGGTCCTGCTTCGGCCAGGGACAGCGTTTGAGGCCGTCGGGGTGGAGGAGGGGAGGGCTCATTGCGCTGCCTTCGCCTCGCCGGGCCATGCGAATTGCGCCCAAGCGGGCTTGACTAAGCGCATTTCGACGCCGCCGGCGATGAGCGGCTGCCCCGCGGCCAGCGCGTCGGCGGCGCGGTCGAGGCGAAGCATGGCAAGGCCGCGGCCTTGCGCCGTCGAGCCGAGCGTGCCGACGTTCTTATCGCCCGCGGTCACCGGGGTGCCGGCCTCGGCAGCAAAGCCGTCGTAGCTCACGGGCACGACCCGGGCGCGCGCGCTGCCGCGGTGCTCGATGCGCGAGACCACCTCCTGTCCGACGAAGCAGCCCTTGTCGAAGTCGACGCCGCCGAACTGATCCATGTCGGTCTCGTGCGGGAACGCATCGCCGTAGATGAAGTCGAGGCCGCCGCGCGGGATGCCGAGCGCGATTCGATGGACCTCGTAGGCCGACGGCTCGACGAGCTCGGCGCCGCCGTCGGCCGCGGCTTCAGGTGCAAGGTGCGGCGGCAGCATGCAGCGCAGCCCCAACGTTGGAAGACGCGGGTCGCGGTAGCACAAGCCGTATTCGGTGGCCGCGCCGCCGTCCCAGATCGCGAGCACGCCGAGCGTCTCGGACAGATCCTCGACGATGAGCTTGGCCCGCAGCTTGTAGAAGTTGAGCCGCTGCAGGAGGGTCGAGGCGAGCGCGCGCGGGCAATCGAGGAAAAAGCCGCCGCCGTCCGCGGGCGGCGCCTCCGCCAGGATGAAATCGACGATGATCTTGCCTTGCGGGGTCAGCAGCGCGCTAAAGCCCGCGGCGCCCGGCGTCACCTTGGCGATGTCGCAGGTCACGAGCCCGTTGAGGAATTTGCGTGCGTCGTCGCCGGCGACCTTGACGACGCCGCGGTCGGGAAGCAGCGCGGCCTTCATGGTACTTGATCGGAGTTGCCTGACGTCGCGCCTAAACGTAAGGCCCTCGCCGCACCGTCACAAGGGCGGCCGTTCCCCGTTCGCGGTGCGTAGGGTGGGCAAAATCGCTGCTCGGGAATACCAAATCGCACGGATGCCGCGAGCGATTTTGCCCACGCGGATAAAGCGCGTGGGCATTGCGCCCGCACAACAGGTGCGCGTCCTAGACCAGGGACCGCGCAATGCCCTCCCTACGCACATTGAGCGGGCGCGCTTCAGTCGCCGGTGACGAAGAAATGCCAGGTGCCGTCGGGTCCTATCCCAAGACGGTAGAAGGCGTAGACCCCGAGCTTCATCATGTCCTTGTAGTCGGCGCCGGTGACGATTCGAAACAGCTCGACTTTCTGCTGCGGCGTCAGCGCGGAGAGCGACATGCGCACGAAATAGGGCCACACGTACATTTCTTGCGGCGTGCCTTCGTCGACACGCACATAGCCGGCTTCCAGGATCATGGTCAGGATCGAGAGCACCTCGATGCCGTCCGAGTCGGGGTAGTTCGCCTTCCAGAAGGCGACCGGATCCTTGTCGTCGGTAAAGGAGAAAATCGGCGACGAGTCGTTCATCAGCGCCGCAAGCTGCTGCAGGTCGCCGCTGCGCGCGGCGGCAAGCAGGCGTTCGCGGGTGCGTGCGACCGGCGCGGGGAGGCGGGAGAGATCGGTGATGATTTCGGCAACGGGGGACGCCGGCGCAAGGTGGCCCTTGCCCTTGTCGGCGCTGCGCTGGGCGGGCTCATCAGGCGCCGGCGCGGCGGCGTCCGGCGGCTTTACGGTTTCGCTGCGAAGGTTGGTCGGCGCAACCACGCTGGCGCTCGCGACGAGCGCAGGCAACAAGAGCCTCAAGCCAATGCGCAGCAGCATGGGTTCGGCGGCCGATCGAGGATCGCCGCCAGTCTATCAGAAGCACGGAATCGGTGGCGAGTGCCGCAACGACGAGCCGCGCGGCGAGTTCCGGCGGAATTGGCGTGACCTTGCCGGCGCGCTTCGGCGGCAAGCCGCAACAGTGCGCGGATTGCCGCCTATTGCCTGGCCAGGGCGAGGGAGAATTCGCCGTTGCGGATGCGCACGGCGAGGCCCTCGGCGAAACGCGCCGCCGCCTCCTCGCCGTAGGTCGAGACGAATTCGGCAAAGGCGGCGAACAGGCAAGCCTGCGCCAGGCAGTCCCCGTCGATGCCGTCGACGCGCGCTTCGGCCCAGGCCGCGTTGAGGTAGCCGAGCGCGGCCCGTTTCTGCTCATGATCCGGAGCCTGCCCCGGAACCTCGATCGCTTGCGCTGTCATGCCCATGTGGATGCGGGGCCTTTGTTGCGCGGGCACGTTAGCACGCGACGCGCGTCCGCCTAGGTGCAACTGGAGGAACGGTTAATGCTCCGCCGCAGTCGGCGAAGCGGCCCGCTCGCGGTGACGATTGCGGGCGCAAGTCTCGGATTTGGGGCGCATTGCGGTGGTAGGTGCGGGGGGCGGGCGATATGCAGGCCGCGGTCAGTTGGCGTAGCGCGCCGTCATCTCCCGGGCGATCTTCGAGCCTTCCTCGAGGTAGCGGCGAATGACCAGGTCGGCCGTCGGTGTGCAGGTGCGATAGCTCTGCTGGTAGCCGCGATAGCCGCGATTGAAGCTCGCAATCATACGCAGGCGTCGCTCCCCGCTTGGGGCCTCGGCGTCGACGAGGGACTGCATCTCGTTGCGCCACTTCTGGCCTTCGTTGGCGCCGCAGACGTTGCGCAGATAGTGCAGCGCGCCGAGGATCTCGGCGAGCCGCTGGAGGCTGCCGTCGAATGGCGCCACCCCGGGTTCAGCGCGCGCGGTCACGCCGGCGGCCGCAAGCGTGATCGAAGCCACGGTCGCGGCCACTATCGAGACGCGTCGCAACATGGAATGGAGTGTCTGCGCCGACATGAATCCTAGGTGCGGCCAATCGCGATATAGCAGCATTGTCGCGGCGCAAGGCGACGGAAAAAAGGCACGCCGGTTGCGCGCTTCGCGCCGCCCGAGGCGAGATTCATCGATCGGCTCGCAGGCGATCGAATGCCGCCGCCACGATTTCGGCGAGGCCCGCGGTCGTCGGCAGGCTCGCGAGCTCGGCCGGGTCGACCCAACGCGCCTCGTCGAGTTCCTCGTTGAGGACCGGCTCGCCCGCGCACCAGCGGGCGGCAAAGCACAGGATGATGAAATGCCGCTCCACCCGGTCTTGCGCATCGCGGACGATGGCTTCGCGGAAGCCCGCGAGCGCAACCGGTTCGATCGTCAGGCCGGTCTCCTCGCGCACCTCGCGCGTCACGGCTTGTGCGAGCGTCTCGCCGACCTCGACCACGCCTCCAGGCAGGCTGAACAGGCCATGGGCTGGCGCACGTGCGCGCCGCACCACGAGTATCTTGCCATCGCGCACGATGGCGGCGCTCACCGCGAGGTAGGGACGCTCGGGATAGGATCGTGCATCCGACACGGCGGCGGCGCTCTACGACCCGGCGCGGTGGCTACAACACCTTGCCCGGATTGAGGATGCCGCGGGGGTCGAGGGCACGCTTCAGCGTGCGCATCAGATCGTAGGCGACTGGGTCCTTCACCTTGGGCAAGAGATCGCGCTTCATCACGCCGATGCCATGCTCGGCCGAGATCGAGCCGCCATGTTTGGCGACCACGCCGAAGACCGCGGCGTTGACCTCGCTCCAATGAGCGAGGAACTCGGCCTTGTCGGCACCCACGGGCTGGGCGACGTTGTAGTGGATGTTGCCGTCGCCGAGATGTCCGAACGGAAGCGGCCGGGCGAGCGGAATGAGCTTGGCGACGGCGACGTTCGCCTCTGCGATGAAGGCCGGCACCGCGGCCACCGGCACCGAGACGTCGTGCTTGATCGAGCCGCCTTCGTGCCGTTGCACTTCGCCGAACATTTCGCGGATGCGCCAGAACATCTTGGCCTGATCGAGGCTCTCCGCGATGGCGGCGTCTTGGACGAGGCCGCGCTCCAGGCCTTCGGCCAAAATCTCCTCCAGCACGGCACGCAAGCCGGAGCGGGCCTGCGACGAGAGCTCGAGCAGCACGTACCACGGGTGCGCCTGCGGCAGCGGATCGCGGCAGCCCGCGCCGTGGCGAAACACCAATTCGACGCCCAGTCGCAGCATCAATTCGAAGCTGGTTACGGCGCCGGTGGCGCGCTCGCTCGCCAGCCCGAAGAGGTCGAGCGCGGCCTGCGGCGACGGCACGCCGACAAAGGCCGTCTCCACCGAGCGCGGCCGCGGCACCAGTCGCAGCACCGCGGCGGTGATGACGCCGAGCGTGCCCTCGGCGCCGATGAACAGGTCCTTGAGGTCGTAACCGGTATTGTCCTTCTTGAGCTTGTTGAGGGCGTTCAACACGCGTCCGTCGGGGAGCACCACCTCGATGCCGAGCGCGTGCGAACGCGCGATGCCGTAGGCAAGCGCGGCGGTGCCGCCGGCATTGGTCGAAAGGTTGCCGCCGATGGTGCAGCTTCCTTCCGACGGCAGCAATTGCGGGTAGAGCCGGTCGACATCGGCCGCCGCCTCGCGCGCTCGCAGCAGCGTCACGCCGGCCTCGCAGGTCATGGTATTGGACACGGGGTCGACCTCGCGAACACGGTCGAGACGGTTGAGCGAAAGCACGATCTCGCCATGTTGCGGGATCTGCCCGCCGACGAGGCCGGTATTGCCGCCCTGGGGGACGATCGCGGTCGCGGTCTCGTTGGCGAGTTTGAGGATTTCGGCGACCTCGGCGACCGAGCCCGGCCGCAGCACCGCGGGGCTCGACCCGCGAAACATGTCGCGCGGCTCGGTGAGATAGGGGGCCTGCGCCTCTCGATCGGTGATCGCGTTTTTGTCCCCCACGATGGCGACGAAGCGGGCCAACAGATCGGCGGCGAGAAACTTGGCGGGTGCCTCTGCAATATTCATTGCTCGAGCTCGATCGTCGTTGCTGGGTCAGCGACTATAGCGCGGGGTCAGCGACTATAGCGCGGCGGATGGCTGGATTCCTACCTCATGGGCGCGGCGCCGCGGCCCGCTCGAGGCGGTCGTTAATCGCTTCCCCCAGGCCGGTGCGCGGCACCGGCATCACCGCAATGGTCGCGGCGCCCGCCGCATCGAGCGCGCGCAGGTGAGAAAAGAGATTGGCCGCGGCCTCGATGAGATCGCCGCGCCGCGATAGGTTGAGCACGGCCGCCGCGCGCTCGGCGCCCGCCGCCGGGGTCGGGCCGAAGGCGAGCAGCGCCTCGTGCGCCTCTACGCGCTGCGCATCAAGCCGCAGCCGCGCCCGCGGGGCATAGTGGGAGGCAAGCGCGCCGGGGGCGATCGGCACCTCGTCGACATTCGCCGGTGACGCGACAGACGGCGGCGCCTCGGCAAGCGCAACTTCCCGCTCGATGTCCGCGCGCGTCAGGGCGCCGGGCCGCAGCAGCACCGGCCGATCTAGGCAGGCAACGATGGTCGATTCCAGTCCCATCGGCGTCGGCCCGCCGTCGACGATCAGCTCGATGCGGCCGCGCAGGTCGGCCAGCACGTGTTGTGCCGTCGTGGGCGAGACGTGCCCGGAGCGGTTGGCCGAAGGCGCCACCACCGGGCGGCCGAAGGCGAGCAGAATGGCGCGCGCGAGCGGATGACTGGGCACGCGCACCGCGATGGTATCGAGGCCGGCGGTGGCAAGCTCGGCGACCGGGCACTGCGCAAGCTTGGGCAGCACCAAGGTGAGTGGCCCCGGCCAGAACGCGCTCGCGAGCCGCTTTGCGCCAGGGGGGAAGCGCGCGAGGGCGCGCGCCGCATCGGCGTCGGCGACGTGGGCGATGAGGGGATTGAACGAGGGGCGGCCCTTGGCGTCATAAAGGCGCGCGACGGCCGCACCATTGGTGGCATCGGCGCCAAGCCCGTAGACGGTCTCGGTCGGAAAGGCGACGAGGCCGCCGGCGGCGAGCGTGCGTGCCACACGTTCGACGGCAGCTGCGCCGGGCGCGATCGCGCCTTCGCCGGCCTCTATCACTTGGGTTGCCGCCTGCGCGGGCATCGGGGGTCTATAGCTTGCGGCCGTTCGCGGACACGGGTTATAAGACCGGCCTTCAGGCGGAGTGTAGCGCAGTCTGGTAGCGCACCTCGTTCGGGACGAGGGGGTCGCAGGTTCAAATCCTGCCACTCCGACCAAATATCCTCTGGCGACGCTGAATTTCCACGCCTATGTGCGACGCCTAGTCTGCTGCGGCTCACTGGGGGCGATGACGGCCCCGACAACTGTGTATGTGAGCGATCCCGTAAGCAGTGATCCCAATCGCCGCGAACGAGTACGCGTTTATCTTCCAGCTGCGACCAACTGCGCGAGCTTCTTGCGCGCGTAGAACGTGCGTGACTTCACCGTGGCCTCGTTGATGCCGATGATCTCGGCGATCTCCTTGATGGATTTGCCATGGTAGTAGGTGAGGTCGATGACCTCGCCGTGCTCCGGCGATAGCCGAGCCAAGGAATGGCGCAGCAGTTCTTCTCGCTTCTTTTTCTCGAGAACAAGCTCCGGGTTGTCCGCCGGATCCGCGACCGTGGACGCAAGGTCGTTGTTGAGCTCAACGTCCGTCCGGCGACGGCGCGCGGAGAGCGCCTTGTGGCGGGCGATCGCCAGCAGCCAAGTCGAAACCGCGGAGCGTCTCTCGAACGAGCCAGCCTTGCGCCACACGTCGAGGAAAACGTCGCTCAAGAGGTCGTCGGCGAGGGCTTCGTCGTCCACCAGCCGCAGCAGCCAGCGGTAAATCGCCAAACGATGCCGCCCAAAGAGGCTTCGCATGGCAAGCTGATCGCCGTTGGCGATCCGCAGGATTAACACTTCATCCGAGAAAGTTTCGGTCGCCGCTGCCCGCCCAGGCGATGCGGCGGCCCATCCCGTCTGGGAGTAGGCCACAGTCATTGGGCTCCCCTATCATCACGTCCCGCCCAACAAAACGCTCACAGCAGAAAAAGGTTTCGGCCTCGTCGCCGGCCATTTGGGCTGTGAGTGTTACCCCCGAGCGGATACCCCACTATGGTTAACCCGGAATGGTTAAGGAGCGCCTAAGCGAAATGGTTAAGAAGCGCCTAAGCGGAGTGCGGGAGGTCTCGGCAGGCTTGGTTGATTGATGCATCCCCAGGCAATGGCGCGGGGCCAAGCGCGCGCAAATCGTGCGCTTCTCGAACAAGGGGCGATCGCCCGACGCCCTTGTGCGAGGGCCTCGATGCCGCGTACCTTCGCTCGCAAGTTCGCGAATGGGACCGCGATGGCAGGCTTATTCGCCACCAAAAAGAACCGAGAAGAGGAGGCAAGCGCCATGATTCCATCCGTGAATTTTGCCCGCGGTTTCGCCGCGTGCCTGGCCGTCCTCACATGGGGCGGAATCGGCAGCGCCTCAGCGCTCGACTACCCGACCCGGCCGGTGCGTTGGATCGTCCCCTACACCCCCGGCGGGGGCACGGACATCACGGCGCGCATCATGGCGCAATGGCTGTCGGAACGTTTGGGCCAGCAGTTCTTCATCGAGAATAAGCCTGGCGCTGGCAACAATATCGGCACCGAAGCGGCAATTCATTCGCCGCCGGACGGTTACACGCTGCTGCTGGTCAATCCGGCGAATGCGATCAACACGACGCTCTATCCCAAGCTGCCCTTCAATTTCATCGGCGATACCGCGCCGGTTGCCGGCATCATGCGGGTGCCGAACGTGATGGAAGTCAATCCGTCGGTGCCGGCCAAAACGGTGGCCGAGTTCATCGCCTATACCAAGGCCAATCCCGGCAAGATCAATTGGGCGACCTCGGGCAACGGCACCTCGGTCCATCTTTCGGGCGAGCTGTTCAAGATGATGACCGGCGTCGAGCTGACCAATATTCCCTACAAGGGCTCGGCGCCGGCGCTCACCGACCTGATCGCCGGCACGGTGCAGGTGATTTTCGACAACATGCCGCCGTCGCTGCCGCACATTCGGGCCGGCAAGCTGCGCGCATTGGCGGTGACGACGGCGACGCGGTCGGACGCGCTGCCCGAGGTTCCGACGGTGGCCGAGACGGTGCCGGGTTACGAGGCCAGTGCCTTTTACGGGATGAGCGCGCCAAAGGACACCCCGCCCGAAATCATCGACAAGCTCAACCAGGAGATCAACGCCGGTTTAGCCGACCCGAAGGTCAAGGCTCGCCTCGCGGAGCTCGGCGGCATCCTGATCCCGGGCAGCCCGGCCGACTTCGGAAAGCTCGTCGCTGCCGAAACCGACAAATGGGCCAAGGTGATCAAGGAAGGCGGGGTGAGCCTGGAATAGGCGAAGCGTATCCCCCGAGCCCGCGTCGATGAACCGTAAGCGTCCTGAAGATTTGCGCAGCCATCGCTGGCTCGGCGTCAACGATCTGCGCTCGTTCGGGCACCGTTCGCGGTTGCGCCAGTTCGGTTATGATGCCGCCGACTGGGGCGGCAGACCCGTCATCGGCATCATCAATACCTGGAGCGAGATCAACGCCTGTCACGCGCACTTGCGCGCGCGGGCGGAGGACGTCAAGCGCGGGGTGCTGCAGGCCGGAGGCTTTCCGATCGAGCTGCCGGCGATGTCGTTGGCGGAGCCGTTCGTCAAGCCCTCGACCATGCTCTACCGCAACTTTCTGGCGATGGAGGCGGAAGAGCTTCTGCGCAGCCACCCGATCGACGGCGCGGTGTTGCTGGGCGGTTGCGACAAGACCACGCCGGGACTGGTCATGGGCGCCATCAGCATGGGCATACCGGCGATCTACGTGCCGGCGGGCCCGATGCTGCGGGGCAATTGGCGCGGCGAATACCTGGGCTCGGGCTCCGACGTCTGGAAATATTGGACCGAGAAGCGCGCGGGTCGCATCACCGAAGCGCAATGGAACGAGATGGAAAGCGGCATTGCCCGCTCGTTCGGCACCTGCATGGTCATGGGTACGGCCGCGACCATGATGGCGATCGCCGAAGCGCTCGGCCTGACGCTGCCGGGCGCGTCCTCGATCCCGGCGGCCGATTCGAGCCATCCGCGCATGTGCGCCGCCGCCGGCCGCCGCATCGTCGAGATGGTGTGGGAGGGTCTCACCCTCGACCACATCCTCACCGTCGCGGCCTTCGACAACGCCATCAAGGTCCACATGGCGATGGGCGGCTCGACCAACGCCATTATCCACGTGATCGCGATGGCGCGCCGCGCCGGAATTGCGCTCGACATGCAACGTTTCGACCAGATTTCGCGCGAGATCCCGGTGCTCGCCAATGTCCGGCCCTCGGGGAAATACCTGATGGAGGATTTCTTCTACGCCGGCGGCCTGCGCGCGCTGATGCTCGAACTAAAGGATCGGCTCGATCTCGCCTCGATGACGGTGACGGGCAAGACGCTTGCCGAAAACATCGCCGGCGCGGAAGTCTATTTACGCGACGTCATCCATTCGCTCGATGACCCGATCTACGCGGAAGGCGCAACCGCCGTCCTCACCGGCAACCTTGCACCACGCGGCTGCGTGATGAAGCCGGCGGCGGCGGATCAGCGCTTCCTCAAGCATCGCGGGCCCGCGCTTGCCTTCGAGGACTACAACCACATGGCACGCGAGATCGAACGCGACGACCTCGCCGCCACGCCGGACCACGTCATCGTGCTCAAGAATGCCGGCCCCAAGGGCGGTCCCGGCATGCCGGAATGGGGCATGCTCCCGATCCCGAAAAAGCTGGTGCAAGCGGGCGTGCGCGACATGGTGCGCATCTCGGACGGGCGCATGAGCGGGACGAGCTACGGCGCCTGCATCCTGCATGTGGCGCCGGAGAGCTTCGTAGGCGGGCCATTGGCGTTCGTTGAGACCGGCGACGTGATCGAGGTCGACGTACCGGCGCGGCGCATCCACCTGCACGTCGCGGAGGAGGAACTCAACCGCCGCCGCGCGGCGTGGAAACAGCCTGCGCCACGCTACCTTCGCGGCTATGGGGCCATGTTCTCCGCCCATATCGGGCAGGCCGACGAAGGCTGCGATTTCGATTTCCTCGCCGGCAAGGGGCAGATTCCCGAACCGGAAATTCACTGACGCCCCACCCCGCCGAGGACTTGATGAAAATCGGACTTTTCGACCACGTCGAACACGGCAAGCGTCCGCTCGCGACCCTGTTCGACGAGCGCCTCGCATTTGCCCAGGCTGCCGACGAGGCCGGCATCTATTGCTTGCACGTGGCGGAGCATCACGCCACGCCGCTCAACATGGTGCCGGTGCCGGGGGTCTATCTCGGCGCCGTGGCGCGCGCGACCAAGCGCATGCGGCTCGGCCCGCTGGTTTATCTCCTGCCACTTTATTCGCCGTTGCGGCTGATCGAGGAGATTTGCATCCTCGACCACCTCAGCTATGGGCGGATGGAAGTGGGCGTGGGCCGCGGCGTGTCGCCGTTCGAGCTCAAGTATCACAAGATCGACCACGACGAATCGCGCGATATCTTCATCGACGCGTTCAATTGCATCGCCGCCGGCTTGACCGCCGACACGCTCACTTATTCCGGGAAGTACTACCAGTACGAAAACGTGCCGATTGCCTTGCGGCCGCTGCAGCAGCCGCATCCCCCCTTCTGGTATGGCTCCTCCAATACCACCGGCGCCACCTGGGCGGGCGAACACGGCATGCACTTCGTGAGCCTCGGACCGACGCCATTCGCCAAGACCAACATCGACGCCTTCAAGCAAGCGCTCGCCAAGCGCGGCGGACCGGCTCAGCCCAAGGCCGAGTTTTCCGGCGGCACGGCGATCGGCGTGCTGCGCCATATCTTCGTCGCCGATACCGACGCGGAAGCCAAGCGCTTCGGCAAGCCGGCGATGGAGCTTCATCTGGCGCAACTCAACTGGCTGCGTGACAAGCACGGCGTGACCGGCTTGACCTCGCGGCTCAACGTGCCGCGCGGCGCCACGTTCGAGGATTGCGTGGCCGACGGGTCGGTCATCGCCGGAACACCGCAGCGCGTGCGCGACGAGATCGAACGGCAGGTGGGTGAGCTCGGAGTGAACTACCTGCTCACTTATCTGTTTCTGGGCACCATGACGCTCGACGAGGCGCTGCGTTCGCTGAGCCTGTTCGCGAGCGAAGTCATGCCCCGGCTTGCGCAGCTCTGATCGGCGTTTTGTTCAACGTCGTCGGCATGGCTCGCCCTAGCCCTTTGCCCCGGACTATGCGAAATTGTCGAGCCAGGCGATGGCACGAGGTCACGACCATGACGAACAGCAGGGTTACCGGCGTCCGCAGCATCGAGCTCGGCGTTCGCGATCTTCATCAATCGGTGGAGTTCTACACCAAGGTGTGGGCGCTCGAACAAGTTTGCTCCGAGGGCGACGGCATGCATTTCCGCGCTACCGGCGGCGAGCATCACGTGCTGACCATCCGCGAGCGGCCGAAGCCCGCGTTGCTCGGCGTGCATTTCGCCGCCAATGACCGCTCGGCGGTGGATGCGCTCTGCGCCAAGGCGAAGGGCTATGGCGTCGAGATTGCGGGCGAACCCGCGCCGCTCGACCCCACCGCCGGCGGTGGGTACGGTTTTCGCTTCTATACGCCGGATGGGCTGCCGATGAGCATATCGTCGGATATTGTCCGGCATCCGAGCGTCGTTTTGGACCGCTCGCGGCCAACCAAGATCAGCCACGTCGTCCTCAACAGCGCGCGCATTGAAGATCAGGTCCCGTTTTTCATCGACGTTCTCGGCTTCAAGCTCTCCGACAGCACGCATCTCATGGACTTCTTGCGTTGCAGCGCGGATCACCACAGCATGGCGATCTTCCGCAACAACGGGCCCTCGCTCAATCACGTGGCCTATGAGGTGCCGAACATCGACGGGCTGATGCGCGGGACCGGTCGCGTCAAGCAGAACGGCTTCGACATCGAATGGGGTGTCGGACGGCACGGGCCGGGCAGCAACGTGTTCTCCTATTTCATCGAGCCCAACGGCTTCGTCGCGGAATACACGACCGAGCTCGACCAGCTCGATGACGCCACGCACGTTCCACAAGATGCCGACTATTGGCAAAAGATGATGCCCATGCCGGATCGGTGGGGAACGGCGGGGCCGCCGTCGAACCGGATGCGCGCCGCCATGTCGGGGGCGCTCTATCTCGGCGAGGAGCAGCGCGAGGACGTGCGCTGCGAAGACATCATTGGACGCAAGCTCGGCTGATCGACCGATCGCGCGAGCGTTGGCTTGCGATCCCGACCCGCGCTACGGCCGCAGACGGGCCGTCCGCTCGCGCGGCCGGTTCGCATGAGCGGCGATATTCCTTTCGATCGGAGCTTCGACCTTCCGCCTGAAACGGTGGAGGAGGTGGTGCCGGGAGTGCGGCGGCTGCTCGCCAACAATCCCGGGCCATTCACGTTCAAGGGGACGGTGTCCTACATCGTCGGCCGCGGCCGCGTCGCCATCATCGATCCCGGCCCGCTCGATGAGACGCACATCGCGGCCCTCCTCGACGCGGTGCGCGGGGAAACCGTCACCCATATCTTCGTGACCCATACCCATCGCGACCATTCCCCAGCGGTCCCTCGGGTCAAGGCGGCAACCGGCGCCTTGGTTCTCGCCGAAGGAGCGCACCGGCCCGCCCGCGCGCTCCATATCGGCGAGGCGCCGCGCATGGACGCGAGCAACGACGTCGACTTCCGTCCCGATCGCACGCTCGCCGATGGCGAGGTCGTCACCGGCCCGGGCTGGACCATCGAGGCGGTGACGACGCCCGGCCATACCGCCAACCACATGGCGTTTGCGTTGCAAGAGGCCGATCTGCTGTTCTCGGGCGATCACGTTATGGCCTGGTCGACGCCCGTCGTCGCGCCGCCGGATGGGGCGATGAGCGATTACATGGCCTCGCTGCAAAAGCTCGCGCGCCGGAGCGAACCGGTTTACCTGCCCGGCCACGGCGGCGCCGTGCGCGAGGCGCCCCGTTTCGTGCAGTACTACATTCGCCACCGCCAAGATCGCGAGGCCGCGATCCTGCAGCGGCTGGCGCAGGGCGAAGCCGATATCTCCACCCTCGTGCGCGGCATCTATGTCGGGCTTGATCCCCGGCTCGTGAAGGCAGCGGGCTTGTCGGTTCTGGCCCATCTCGAGGATCTGGTCGCGCGTGAGCTCGTTACGACCGAGGGCGAGCCGTCGAGCGAGGGCCGCTACCGCTTGGGATGACTTTCACCTTTTGGGCTGGTCTTTCTTGCCGGTCGATTTCTTCGCCGGCTGCTGTGTCGGCGGCGGCCGCTCCGGCTTTTGGGCGCGGATCGCGTCTTCGATATCGTTCATCAGGCCGCGCACGCGCGCCGCATTGGTGCCGAAATCGAACGAGCCGTAGCGTGAGGAGGAACGCGCGTCGATACGCGCGCCGTCGGGCTCGGTCCGCACGCGGATCACGACGTCATCTCGAAATCCCATGATCGGGGTGCGCGCGACGGCTTCGATGCGTCCCTCGCGCCGTCCGGCCTGCGGCGCGCGTGCGTCGACGATGCGCCACCTGCGCTTGTTGACCACCGCGAGCGCGGCATCGTAGGCCGCCTGCACGGTCGCATTGGTCCCGAGCGGACCGACGTCCGGATAGGCGGCGCGCTGCTGTTCGGCGGCATAGAGGCCCGCATAGGTAATGGGGTTGGCGTCGCGTACGCGCAGCCGCGCCAGCGCCTCGTACCGTGGCGGATCAGTCGGATCCGTAGTGATGTCGTAGATCCAGGGCAGCCGATACGCCTTGAGTCCGAAATAGGCCGGGTAGGCGAGGAGCGCGAGCGAGACCGCCATCGCCGTCAACGCGGCGCCTATCCCCGCCAACCCCTCCATCCAGATCACGACGAAGGCGGCGAGGGCGAGCACGAGGGCCACGACGGCAATGGCGAGCGCGCCCGCAAAGGTTGCGAGCGCGGGTCGGATTTCGAGCAGGCCCGAACGCACGATAATGACCGCGAGGAAGGAGGCTACGAAAGCAAATGCGGCCATGCGCCGCGCCCAGATGGCGAGCCGTGAGGTCGGCTCAGATTGAAGGTGATGGCGCGCCATCGTCTGCCTCACCAAGCCGAGCAGACAATACCCGCTTGCGCCGCGGAGACGGTCGCATCAAAGGTGGTCATGCGCTCGCTTTCCTGGAGGAGTCCGCGATGATGGCAAGCCAAGCTTACCGCATCGGGCCGAGACAATGCGAGGGTTTCGCGATGAATGACGCCAGCAGGAGTGACAAGACGCTTCACCGTGCGGCGGCAGCACTTGGCAGGACGAAATCCTTGAACCGCTCCCGCAGCACCGTCTTCTGGATCTTGCCGGTGGCGGTATGCGGGATCTCGTCGACGAAAACGACGTCGTCGGGCATCCACCAGTTGGCAACCTTCCCGCACATGAACTTTAAAATCTCATCCCTCGTGGCCGACTGATCCTTCCGCAGAACGACGACCAGCAGAGGCCGTTCGTCCCATTTTGGATGCTTCACGCCGATCACCGCTGCTTCCGCCACCTTGGGATGGCCGACGGCGAGGTTCTCGAGGTCGATCGAGGAAATCCACTCGCCGCCCGATTTGATCACGTCCTTGGCGCGATCGGTAACCTGCATATAGCCGTAGCGGTCGATGGTGGAGACGTCACCGGTGTCGAAGAAACCCTCCTCGTCGAGGACGTCACCGTTCTCCTTATAGTAGGCCCTGGCCACGCACGGTCCCCGCACCTTGAGGCGCCCGGAGGTCTTGCCGTCCCAGGATAGCCGCTTGCCGGCATCGTCGGTGATTTTCATCTCGACCATGAACGGCGACTGCCCCTGTTTCTGCTGGATGTCGAGCCGCGCGTCGCCCGCCAGGGCGGCATATTCGGGCTTGAAGGTGCATGCCGTGCCAAGCGGGCTCATTTCGGTCATGCCCCAGGCGTGGATCACCTCGACGCCGTAGATGTCCTGGAAAATTTTGGCTACGGCGCGCGGGCAGGCCGAGCCGCCGATTATGACCTTCTTGAGATGGGGTAACTTGCTGCCGGTCCCTTCGAGGTGTTGCAGCAGCATGAGCCAGACCGTCGGCACTGCGGCCGTGCAGGTCACCTTGTAGCGGTCGAGCAATTCGAAGACCGATGCTCCGTCGAGCTTGGCGCCCGGCATCACCATGGAGGCGCCCGCAATCGGGGCCGCGAACATCATCGCCCAGCAATTGGCGTGGAACATGGGTACGACCGGCATCACCACGTCGCGGGACGAATAGCCCTTCATGTCGGAGTTGTTGGCCATCAGCCCGTGCAGGACGTTGGAGCGGTGCGAGTAGACGACGCCCTTCGGGTTTCCGGTGGTTCCTGAGGTGTAGCACATGCCTGCAGCGGTGTTCTCGTCGAACCTCTTCCAGGCAAAATCGCCGTCGACTTCGCTGATCCAATCCTCGTAGGAGACGGCATTCTTGAGCGAAGTTTGCGGCATGTGCGCGCCATCGGTCAGCACCACATAGCGTTCGATGGCGGGCAGTTTGTCCGCGAGCTTTTCCAGCAGCGGAATGAACGTCAGATCAGCCAGCATCATGCGGTCCTCGGCATGATTGACGATCCAGGCGATCTGATCGTGAAACAGGCGCGGATTGACGGTGTGATAGATCGCGCCGATCCCCATGATGCCGTACCAGGCCTCGAGATGCCGCCACGTGTTCCAGGCCAGCGTGGCAACACGGTCGCCGAGGCGGATACCGTCTTTGTCGAGCCGTTGTGCCAATCGTAGCGCGCGGGCGCGGACCTCGGCATAGGTGGTCGCGTGAAGCGGGCCTTCGATCGAGCGCGTGACGATCGGACGCTCGGCGTGGTTGATCGCGGCATGGTCGATGATGCGATGGCAAAGGAGCGGCCAGTCCTGCATCAGCCCAAGCATGGCGTTTCCCCGTTCTTACTTATGGAGCCGTCGCCGCAGCAGCCGGCTGCACGTAGACCGCGCCGGCGCGGCTGCATCCGCGACAGCGTCGTCCGCTCGGCCGGACGCGCACCCCCAGGTTACCGGCATGTCGCGGCCGTGCAACTGGAGAATCTGCAGCAAGCCGCTGAGGGGTCAGCCGAAACGCCCGAGAGAAAAGCGCGCGATGTCATGCTACGGCGAAGGAGCTGCCGCCCCATCACGTCCGAGGCCGGCCTTGGCCGGACGGGCGCTGCCGCGGTTGTTCGCCGGGATCAGCGTGCAATGCCGATCGGCCGCTATAAGGTCGCAATCCTTGCCGATACCGCGACGGTGAAGCTCCTCGCTGCCCTCATCCTCTTTGCACCCCTTTGCGCGTTGGTCCCTGATTTCGCGGCTGCGGCGGTCGTCCCATTGCCGCGGCCACGGCCGGCAGAGATTTCAACCGTCCCGTCCGCGCCAGAAGCGACGCCCGAGGAGGCGCCGGCACCTTCGGCCTGCCGGCTGCGGCTCACGGTCGAATTGGCGATCGCTCCCTCGCTGCCGGCGCTGGTCGGACCCGGCGAGTGCGTCGTGGACGACGTGGTGAGGCTCGAGGCGGTGCGGCTCGCCGACAGGACGCAGGTGGCGGTGACGCCGCCCGCGGTCGTCCGCTGCAGTTTTGCCGAGGCCATTGTGCATTGGGTGCGCGAGGACGTGGTGCCCGTGGTGCGCTCGCTGGGGGGAGCGCTCAAAAGCATCGACAACTATGCCGCCTATGATTGCCGCGGCCGCAACCGGATCATCGGAGCGAGGCTCTCCGAGCACGGCAAGGCCAACGCACTCGACATCCGCTCGTTCAAGCTCGCCAGCGGCACGGTTGTCGAGTTGACCGACCCGAATGTGGCCAAGGATTTTCGCGAGCGCTTGCGGAAAACGACCTGTGCTCGTTTCAGCACCGTGCTCGGCCCCGGTTCAGACGGCTATCACGAGAACCACGTTCATGTGGACCTCGCCGAACGCGCGGGTGGCCATCGCATGTGCCAGTGGGAAGTGCGCGAACCCGGCGATGAGGCCGCGCAGGTCCCGCTGCCGCGGCCGCGTCCGGCATCCGCCGCGCCATGAAGCTGAAAACTCGACCGAGCATCTCGGGCGTCGCGGCCGGTGCTTTGCGCGATGTTGGCTGCGGCCGCGAGGAGTTGACTCTCGGCCCGGGATGCGGAGCCTTTTGACGCCGCCTCGTTTCAGCGCCTATATCGCTCATCAACCGAGAGCAAAGCCATGGCGCCGCTTCGCAATCTCGCCGTCCGCGACCTCGAAACCTTGGTTCACCCCTACACCAACCTCGCGACACTGCGCGAAACCGGTCCGCTGATCATCGAGCGTGGGCAGGGGGTGTTCGTCTACGACAGCGAAGGTAAGGCCTACATCGAGGGCATGGCGGGACTCTGGTGCACTGCACTCGGTTACGGCAACGAGGAGTTGGTCGAGGCAGCGGCGACGCAGATGCGCAAGCTGCCCTTTAGCCACCTCTTTGGCGCCAAGAGCCACGATCCCGCGATCGAACTCGCCGAAAGGCTCAAGGAGATCGCGCCGGTACCGACCTCGAAGGTATTTTTCTGCTCTTCGGGTTCGGAGGCAAACGACAGCCAGGTCAAGCTCGTCTGGTACATGAACAACGCGCTCGGCCGGCCGCGGAAAAAGAAAATCATCAGCCGCCGCAAGGCTTATCACGGCGTGACCATCGCGGCGGCTTCGCTCACGGGGTTGGCGAACAATCAGCTGGATTTCGACCTGCCGATCGCGGGGATTTTGCACACGGGCTGTCCGCACTACTACCGCTTCGCGCATGCGGGGGAGACCGAAGAGGAGTTCGCGCGGCGGCTGGCCGACGAACTCGAAGAGCTCATTCGCAGCGAGGATCCGGAGACGGTTGCCGCCTTTATCGCCGAGCCAGTGATGGGGGCCGGCGGCGTGATCGTGCCGCCGAAAACCTACTTTCAGGAGGTAATGAAGGTCTGCCGCTCATACGACGTGTACATGATCTCGGACGAGGTGATCTGCGGCTTCGGCCGGCTTGGAACCATGTTCGGCTGCACGGCGCTTGGGTTCGAGCCTCACTCGATCACGGTCGCGAAGGCTTTGACCTCCGCCTACGTTCCGATGGCCGCGCTGACGGTGCCCGAGCCGATGTACCAGGCGATGGTGGAAGAGAGCCGTAAGATCGGCACCTTCGGCCACGGTTTCACCTATTCGGGTCATCCGGTCGCGGCGGCGGTGGCGCTCAAAGCGCTCGATATCTACGCGCGCGAGCGCATCGCCGAGCAAGCCGCACGCAAGGCGCCGCATTTCCAGGCCCGATTGGCCGCACTCGGCAAGCATCCGCTGGTCGGAGAGGCTCGCGGCCTGGGGCTCGTCGGTGCCGTCGAGCTTGTCGCCGATAAGAAGAGCAAACGTTCGTTCGAGGCGAAGGCTGGGGTCGGGGCGCGCGCCGTGCGCTGCGCCGAACAGGAGGGGCTGATCGTGCGCTTTCTCGCCGGCGATACTGTGTCGATCTGCCCGCCGCTCATCATCGCGCCAGCGGAAATCGACGAGCTGTTCGACCGCCTCGGCCGGGCGCTCGATCGAACCCTGGATTGGGCCAAGCGCGAACGGCTGATGGGGGCTTAAAGCTGGCGCAAAAATGAAACGGCGCCGGGCTGCCGCCCGACGCCGCTCCCAGCCCCCTCGAGCCCTCAGTAGTTAGAGCGTGGGTCGGCGGTCGCTACCCGCGACTCACCTGATCTCGGTCCCAGCATCACCACGATCGTGCCCATTTTGACGTGGTTGTAGAGATCGATCACGTCCTCGTTGGTCATCCGGATGCAGCCGGACGAGATCGCGTGTCCGATCCATTCGGGCTGGTTGGTCCCATGTATACGGTACAGGGTATCCTTGCCGCCGGAATAAAGGTAAATCCCGCGCGCGCCCATCGGATTGGCTGGTCCGCCCTCGACGTAGTTCGGAAGCGGGCCGAGGCGCCGCTTCTCGCCCTCGGTCGGCGTCCATGATGGCCATTCTTCCTTGCGCCCAACCTTGGCGACGCCGGACCACGACTGCGCCTCTTCGCCCACGATCACGCCGTAGCGGATCGCCTGGTTGTCTGGCAGCACGTAATAGAGGTAGCGCGCGTCGCTATCGACGACGATCGAACCCGGCGCCTCTTTCCGGTGATAGTGGACGATGGCGCGCTGATACGCGACCGGGATGTTTGCTTTCGCATACGGCGCATTCGCGAGCAGCTTCTTGTCGCGCGCAGTCATGGCCACGTCGGACGCCGGTTCCACCTGCGTATGCACGCATCCAGCGAGCAAAAGCCCGGCCAGCAGCAATGCGACTCCCCGTACCGCCATACCTGCCCCCGTCACGCGCTCGGCGCGCCCCACAATCTGTTCGTCTGAGTCCTCCAGCCCCAACTAGGTAACCAAAAGAACTCCGCACTTCCAGGCCGATAAGCTCCCCAATTCGATAGTCATCGGAACCTGTTGCAGGAATGCCGCAGTTTGGACACGCGTCCTGGAAAGTTTCTCGCCCAAGACCGAGAATCGGCTCCCGTCCCGCATCGCAGAGCCTAAGCGCAATGTGTTAACTTGCGGTTTACCATGCTGGAGGCGCGGTCGGCCGCAGGTGACATGCGCCCCCGCGCCGCTGGCATCGATCTCGATGGCACCGGCAGCGATCAGCTCAAATCCACCTTTGCGCTCTGTTTGAAATGTCACGAGAGGACACGATTTGTTGCCCATTTCGGCCGCACTCGCTCTCCATCCCACTGGGCCGCGAAGCGTGCCCAGATGAACGGCAATTGAGAGTTCCACGGAGCAGAAGATGATCAAGAACAATACGGCGCAATCCAGCGAAAACGCCTGTCGCAACGAGTCAAGTCTCGACAGCCGCTACGGCGAGATCGGAATACCCGCGGTCGCAGCGGCGCTGCAGTACCGGAGCGAGGTCAAGAACCCGGCTTACGCCCCCGCCGTCCATCAACGGGAGAAGTGGACCGCGGAGATGGCGGCCTGATCGCTCCGCGCGGCCGTCGCCTCTCGCGAGCGTTTCCCGGCAGGCAAGCATTTCCCAGCAGGATCGCGTCTGTCCCGCTCGGGGCTTCGCCCCGGCAGCCGTGCAGCCCCTTGCTCATTAGTTCTTGCAAGACCAGGCTTGATTGGGCCATCACTGGCGCAATGAGCTCGCGGGCGTGCAGCATGCGCGCCCGCGAAGCTACAACGCGCTGGGGCTGGCGGAGGCGTCATGCTGTGGGTTTACGTTCCGCGCGGCACATCGCTCGACCGGATTGCCGTCACATCGGATGCCGACGTTCCGGACAGCGCCGTTTGGTTCGACCTCGTCAACCCGGCCCATGAGGAAGACAAGCTCGTCGAGCGCAAAGTCGGCGTGGCCGTTCCTACGCGCGAAGAGATGCAGGAAATCGAGGTCACGAGCCGCCTGTACGTGGAGAACGGCGCGCGTTACATGACCGCGACGTTGATGTGCCAGTCCGACACCGACACCCCCAAGACGACGCCCGTGACGTTCATCGTATCGGGCCATCGGCTTATCACGGTGCGCTACGACGAGCCGCGACCGTTCATGATCGTTGGCAACAAGCTCGCGCGGAATTGTTCGCCGACCGTGACCGGGGAATCTGTGTTGATGGATCTGCTCGACGCTGTCATCGATCGCGCGGCCGACATTTTGGAGCGCATCGGTTCCGAGGTCGATCTGATCTCGCACGATATTTTCGAGCCGGAGGGCGGGCGAGCCGATCGCGCTCGAAGCTACAACGAAATTCTCAAGGCGATCGGCAAAAAGGGCGATCTCGCTTCCAAGGTGCGTGAGAGCCTGGTTTCGATCGGACGCCTATTGCTCTACCTCGCTAACGAAGCCGACAGCATGCGCTGGGCGAAAGAGTCGCGCGCTCAGCTGCGCGGGATGCAGCGGGACGTCCACTCGTTGTCCGACCACGCTTTCTACCTCTCGAATAAGATTCAGTTCCTGCTCGACGCCATGCTCGGGGTGGTTACAATCGAGCAGAATAACATCATCAAGATTTTTTCGGTGGCTGCCGTGGCGCTGATGCCACCGACATTGATCGCGTCGATCTACGGCATGAATTTCAAGCATATGCCCGAGCTGGACTGGACCTTGGGCTATCCCGTCGCCATCGCGCTGATGCTGCTTGCGGCGGCGCTGCCGTACCTCTTCTTCAAATGGAAGAAATGGCTCTGAACGGAAGGCGCAGACGATCGTTGCATCCGCCCGCGTCGTTTGCCCGCCCTCATCAGACGTGTTGGCCTCCGTTGATGTGGATCTCGGCACCGTTCACGTAAGACGAGGTGTCGGTGCATAGCACATAGATGATCTTGGCGACCTCGTCGGGCGTGCCCAGGCGGTGCATTGGAATTTGATGGGCCACGATTTCCGAAGTCCCCGGGGAGAGGATGGTGGTGTCGATCTCGCCCGGCGCGATGGCGTTAACGCGGATGCCGAGCGGACCGAAATCGGCCGCCATCTCACGGGTAAGCGCCGCCAGCGCCGCTTTTGAAGTGGCGTACGCCGCGCCCGCGAAGGGATGAACCCGCGAGCCGGCGATGGAGGTTACGTTGACGACGGAGCCTTTGGCGGCTTTGAGCTGCTCCAACAGGCCGCGCGCGAGCATGATCGGTGCGAAGAAGTTCACCCGGAACACATGGTCCCAGACATCGATGGTGGTATCGATCGAGGACAGGCGCGTGCCGCCGTTGGCCTTGGGCGAGATCGCGGCGTTGTTGACGAGGGCATGCAGTTCGCCGTTCTCGAGCCGCTGCTTGATGTCTGCAATAGCGGAGAGCGTGCGGTCGGGATCGGCAAGATCGACCTGAATATGATCTTCGGGTCCCATTTCCCACGGGCAGTTCTCCGGGAACGGGTGGCGCGAGCAGGTGATGACGCGCCACCCGGCTGCCGAGAATCGCTTAACCGTGGCATGGCCGATGCCCCGGCTCGCTCCGGTGAGCAAGAGGGCGCGGCGCGGCTGGTTCGAGTGCGGCGTCGCCATGAAGATCAAAATCCCAAAACCTTGCCAATGCTAAAGCGGTTTGCATTCCGGCGAAACCACAAACCGCCGCAACGCAGTTGCGTTTTCTGGGCGTGACCAGCTTCCGTGCGGCCGGAAACGCCATTACGGATAGAGTCGCGTCTTTTGCCAGGGCGCCTCGAGCGTGTCGCGCCGGAACTCGACCCGGTCATGTAGCCGGAATGGCCGGTCTTGCCAGAACTCGATGAGCAGCGGTCGCAGGCGGTAGCCGGTCCAATTCGGCGGTCTTGGTATAGCTCCCACCACGAATTTCGCGGCGTAAAACGCGATCGCTTTCTCGAACGCGCGCGGGCTCTCGAGCGGTGCTGACTGCTTGCTGGCCCAGGTGCCGATCTGGGTGAGGCGCGGGCGCGTCGCAAAATAGGCATCAGCTTCCGCATCTTCGATCCGTTCCACGGGGCCACGCAGTCGCACCTGCCGATTGAGCGATTTCCAATGAAAAAGGAGTGCGCCTTTGTGGTCTCGATCCAACTCCCGACCCTTTTGGCTATCGACGTTGGTATAAAATACAAAACCCCGCTCACCGAAGCTCTTCATGAGCACCATGCGCACATTGGGCAGGCCGTCCGCATCGACGGTGGCTAGCGACATGGCGGTGGGATCGCGCGGCTCGCTCCGCGTCGCTTCCTCGAACCACGTGGCAAACAGCCGCAAAGGGTCCTCAGCCTCGGTGAAATCACCACTTGTTAACCCGCTCAGGTGTTCTATCGGAGCTGATTCAGACATTCCGCGGAGTCCCGGGTAATGGCGTCGGCGCCAAGCTCGCTGTACCGGCAGGCCCGTTATAGAGGAACGTCGCGCTCATGGCACGCGGTACGGCGCCTCCAGGCGGGCGCGTGGCTTCTCGCGTTTGCCCTGATAGGCGGCGGCTGCAGTGTCTCCTACCAGCTCGACGGCCTGCATGCGAACAAGGATGCCGGCGTGCCCGATCAGGGCGACTCGCCCCGAGCCGCCGAGCCCAAAGCGACGGCTGAGATGCCGGCCGAGGCCGATCTCGCCATCGCGCGTGCCGCCGTGAGCGAGGTCTTGATCAAGGGCGGTAAGCATAGCAGCGTGCCTTGGGAGAATCCGAAGACCGGGGCCCGCGGCACAGTCACGCCGCTTGCCGCGGTCTACAGTCAGGATGGGATCACGTGCCGCGATTTTCTCGCGAGCTACGTGAAGGACGGCAGCGAGTCATGGTTGCAGGGTGCCGCCTGCCGGGCCAAGCACGGCAAGTGGGAAGTACGCAATTTGCGGCCTTGGAACAATACCTAGCGCGGTCCATGCTTCCGCCGGCGCGCCGCCGGCCGTCACGACATTCGAGTTCGCAAGAGTCCAGCACGCAGGCGTACGGCGTAGGCAGGCTCGGGGCGCGCGTAAACCCGTCGTCGTACGCCAGCGCGGTCCAGCACCCGGAACGCGACCCAAGCGACTCGCGCTACACTCTGACCGAAGTCATGATGCCCTTGGGGAAAATCTCCTCGGGCGCGGCGTGGCGGTGCGCGATCCCCTGCTCGCGGGTGTAGCGCAGAAACTGCTCCAGCGTCGGCCGGTTCTCCTCGATGCCGTAAGGAAAAGGGTCGCCGTTGAACAGGTCGGCCATCTTGCGCGCATAGGTTGCAAGCCAGGCGAGCGGATAGCGCGAGACCGCGGGATCGAGCAGGCGCTCGAGGCTGCGGCGCTTCGACTCGACGAAGGCGTTGTAAAGATTGCGCGCGACCCAGGGATGCTCGTCGAGCACCCGCCTTTGGATCGCGATGATGTGCATGATGGGCCAGACCTTGGTCTGCTCGTAGTAGGCCTCCTCCATCTCCAGATAGTTCGGAAACAAGCGCACCACGTCCGGATGGCCCTGCAGGAAGGAGTTCGGCGGACGGGCAATCAGCGCGCAGTCGATCTCACCCGACGCGATCATCTCGCTCAAAGATTTATCGTTGACACGCGTGAGCTTCACCCCTTTTGGAAGATCAAGTTCGACTTTCTCGACGCGGCCGCGCTCGTTGGCGCCTGCCTGGTACCAGTGGACGTCGCGCAGCCCGATGCCGTGCTCGTCGTTGAGCCAGCCGCGCATATAGACTGCGGCCGTATGGGCCCATTCGGGCGAGCCGATCGTCCTACCCTTGAGATCGGCCGCTGTTTTGATCTTGCTCCTCTTATTCACGTAGAAGGACGAGAATCGAAAGAGGCGCGAACAGACGACCGGCAGGCCGATAATGTCGGGTGTTTTCCGCGTCACCTGCGCGCAGAACTTCGCAAACGACAGCTCGCTCACCTCCCACTCGCGGTTGAAGGTAAAGCGCGCGAACACTTCATGGTGTCCGAGCGTGAGCCAGGTGTGGTCGATGCCCTCGGCACTGACGATACCGAGGCGGAAGTCTCGGAAATGATCATAATCGGTGGTGGCGATGGTGAGCTTGACGCGCGACATTCATCCCCCTTGTGCAATCTTGCCCCTGGGCTTTGCCTGCCCCGGCAGGCATTCACTCTAGATGGAGAGCGCGTTTGGACGCAAAACCTCGCTTCCACCATTGCCGCAAGCACGCTTAAGGCGCGTCTAAACCCCAACATTGTCGGGTGGCGTAAGCGGTCGCGCCCGCGGGCTCGAGCCATCCCGCTGGCGTCCCTCGTTGCAGTCGACGGCAGTGCTCCCCACATTATTGAGCAGGAAGTTGGGGCGATGCCCGGCATAACGAGTGGCGACCTGCCTGAGAGGGATTGAGGATGCGTGACCCCTATGACGTCCTGGGGGTGTCGAAGAGCGCGAGTGCCGCCGAGATCAAGAGCGCTTTCCGTCGGCAGGCCAAGAAGCTCCACCCGGACGCCAACAAGCAAGACCCGAGGGCCGCGGCACGCTTTGCCGAGTTGAACGCTGCTTATGAAATTCTGGGCGAGGCGGACAAGCGCAAAGCCTTCGATCGCGGCGAGATCGATGCCGACGGCAAGCCGCGTTTCCAGGGGTTCGAAGGTTTCGGCGCCGGGCGTGGCCCGGGCGGCGGCTTCGGCCGGGAAGGTATTTTCGAGACTTTCAGCTTTGGACGCGACGGCTTTCAACACGCCCGCGGCCGCGCCGGCGGCGGATTTGGGCGCTTCGGTGGCTTCGAGGATATTTTGAAGGAAGCATTCGGGGCTGCGGCACGTTCAGGGCGGCCGGGTGGTTCCCACTTCGAGGAGGATCTCGGTGTTGGTCAGGACATCACTGCCGCGCTGACCATCACGTTGCCGGAAGCGGCCAGGGGCACGAACAAGCGCGTCAAGCTGCCGACCGGGCGGGAGGTGGACGTGAAGATCCCGGCTGGGCTGAACGACGGCCAGACCATCCGGCTGAAAGGGCAGGGCGTCCCCGGCGCAGGCGGCCGTGCTGGCGACCTTCTGATCGCAGTCTCAATCGCGCCGCATCCGCTGTTTACGCGCGCGGGTGGCGATTTGCGGCTCGAGCTGCCGATCACGCTCTACGAGGCGGTGCTCGGCGCCAAGGTGCGCGTGCCGACGCTTGAGGGCGCGGTCGAGCTTGCCATTCCTCCCGGCACCAGCTCTGGCCGCACCTTCCGTCTCAAAGGCAAGGGCTTTCCCGCCAAAGACGGCAAAGGCGATCTGCTCGCCGCCGTGCGTATCGTGTTGCCCGAGGGCAGCGATATGGAGCTCGAAGAGCTCATGCGCAAATGGCGGAAGACAAAGCCCCATGATCCGCGGAAGGACATGGAGTGACGGCGAACGACGCTCGAAGACATTCCGTCGGTGGCGAGATGAGCGTCACGGCCTTGCCTGCGGGGGGGTTTTGTCGATTTGGTCATAGGCCGCCTGCGCGACGTTAAGCAGACGCTCGCGGTCGGCGGGTCCACTCACCACGTAAGCGAGCCCGTGCTCGACCCAATACACGGCGGCGAAGCGATCGGCCGCGCGGTAACGCATGGCAGTCTGCGGCGAATCCGTGCGCGCATAGTAGATAGTAAAGCGCTCGCCGGAGGGGCCTTCATACATGCAGAATGCCGCCGGGCCGAACGGACCCGGCAGCAGCCGTCCCCCCACCAGCTTCAATCCGCTCGGCTCGAGCTCCGGTATCCGCAGTTCGTAGTCGAGACGTTTCGACAACCATTGCACCAGATGCGGCCGCTCGGCGCCGGTTACCTCGACCGGATGACGCACCTCGACAACGTAGACCCTGTAGGCATCGAGCGCCTGCGCGGTGAACGTGTCGAAGCGGCTTGGCGCCGCCGCCGATGCTCCGTGCGCCATCCAGCCGACAACGCCGCCGGCGAGAAACGCCACGATCACCGCCGCGGCGGCAACCGTACGCCACGAGCGTGCGCCGCGGGTGAGCTTGTCGAGGTCGAAGCGCGCCGGGACCGGTTCGGAGGCGAGCATGCCGTAGCGTGCGCGGATCGCATCGGCCTGCGCCCGCCACTGGGCGACGCGGGCGGCATCTTCCGGATGGGAGGCAAGCCAGGCCTCGACGGCGCCACGGCGATCTGCCGCAATCTCGTCGTCGACATAGGCGTGAAGCTCGTCCTCGGTCACGGGTGAATTTCGATCGATCATCGTCTTCTTCCTCGACTTATTTGATACGGCGAAGCGCGGGCCGCTCGCCATCGAGATAGGCCTTGATCTGCATGCGGGCGCGCGCGAGGCGCGACATCACCGTCCCGATCGGCACTGCCTGCACCTCGGCGACCTCGCGATAGGTGAGGCCTTCGAGCACGACGAGCAGTAATGCCGTGCGCTGATCCTCCACCAGCGAGGCGAGCGCCCGCTCGATATCACGAGCTCCGGCCTCCGGGCCCGCCGTGTCGGGCGCATCGTTGTCGTCGATCGCCTGCAGGGCGGGGCGTCGTGCCAACGCGCGCAGCCGGTTGCGATTGAGATTGGTCAGGATGGTGTAGAGCCAGCTTCGGATGTCGCCGCCATGAAATAGATGCTCCGAGCGCAGCGCCCGCACCAGCGTGTCCTGGACGAGGTCGTCCGCAAGCTCGACGTTGCGGGTGAGCGCCCGCGCATACCGTCGCAATGCCGGAATCGCACTCTCGATCCCTTGACGGAATCCGCCCAACGCACTCTCCCTCCCAGCTCGCCGCGGGGTATCGCCGATTGCCACGACCCACCAACAGTCTCGATATCGTGTTCGCGGATCCTTACCCGTGAACCATATCACCCGGACAAACACTTTGCCCGCAACCATATTCCCGCGGCTGGGTGGTGCGAAATGGCGGCAATGGCGGCTGCTTGTGGGGTCCGTTGCCCTGTGTCATAGGGAGACTCGCGGTTGGCGCAGCGAGGAAGATCATGCCGGAAGCCTCGGGTCTCTTGCGCGGCAAGCGCGGCTTGATCCTGGGTGTCGCCAACAACCGCTCGCTCGCCTGGGGTATCGCAAAGGCTTGCCATGGACAGGGCGCCGAACTCGCCTTCACTTATCAGGGCGAGGCGTTGAAGAAGCGGGTCGAACCGCTGGCACAAGAGATCGGCGGGCTCGTGATCGGCCATTGCGACGTGACCGAACCGGACACCGTCGACGCGGCTTTCGCCGCCATCGAAGCGAAATGGGGCACGCTCGATTTTCTCGTGCACGCCATCGCCTTCTCCGATAAGGATCAGCTGTCCGGGCGTTACGTGGACACGACGCCCGAGAATTTTTCCAAGACGATGCTGGTGAGCTGCTACTCGTTCACTGCGCTCGCCCAATGCGCGGAGAAGCTGATGCCGCGAGGCGGCGCGCTGCTCACGCTCACCTATTACGGCGCCGAGAAATGGATGCCGCACTACAACGTGATGGGAGTCGCCAAAGCAGCGCTCGAGGCATCCGTACGCTATCTTGCTGCCGATCTGGGCGAGAAGAACATCCGCGTCAACGCCATCTCCTCGGGTCCGATCAAGACGCTAGCGGCGTCGGGGATCGGCGACTTTCGCTACATTCTCAAATGGAACGAGAACAATGCGCCGCTGCGGCGGAGCGTGACGATCGAGGAAGTCGGCGACACCGCGGTGTATTTCCTCTGCGATCTCTCTCGCGGCGTCACGGGTGAGATTCATCATGTCGATGCCGGCTATCACATCGTCGGAATGAAGCATCCCGACGCGCCCGACATCGTTGTCGGCAAAGAGTGACGTTGACGACGGCAGAGGCGCATGCCGGACGCGGTTTTCGCGGCGGAGCAATGGCGCCAGGGCGTCGCCGCGCCTTGTCTGTCCTCCGGTTGCATGCAGCGGGTGTCAGGCGATACCTCAACCTGGGAGGCGAATGACCTCGTGCCGGCGCCTGTCATCTACTACGTTCGCCACGGCCTCACCGATTGGAACGTGCAACAACGGCTGCAGGGTCGGCACGACGTGCCGCTTAACACCGATGGCTCTGCGCAGGCCGTTCGCTGCGGCGAGATTCTGCGCGATTTGTTCGCCGGCGATGGCCGCTCGCCGGAATACTTTGACTACGTGTCCAGCCCGCTCATTCGCGCGCGGCAGACTATGGAAATTATACGTACGACGCTCGGCCTAAAGCCCACCGATTACTGCGTCGACGCGAGGCTTGCTGAGATCGCGTTCGGGGACTGGGAAGGGCTCACCTATGACGACGTGCTGGCACGGGACAAGGACATCCTCGCCAAGCGTGAATCCGACAACTGGCATTTTCTGCCGCCGGGGGGCGAAAGCTATGCGCAAGTGACCCTCCGAATACGCAATTGGTACGAAACCGTCGGCAAGGATACGGTGGTCGCCGCCCACGGCGGCACCGCGCGCGCGCTCATTGCACATCTCGCGCTCGCATCGCCGCAGCATGCCGCGCATTATTCCATCGACCAGGGCGTGGTCTACGTTTTCGAGGGAAACCGGCTCGCCCGCCATGCATGAGGATCTGACCTGGCGGCAGCCGGTGGCCAGCATCTTCATCCCGCAGGGACATTTGACCCCGGCTGACACGCGGGCTACCACACGGCGGCGAGTGGAACTCCATGTCGTTCAATACCTTCGGCCATCTTTTCCGGGTCACGACCTTCGGCGAAAGCCACGGCGTCGCGATCGGGTGCGTGGTCGACGGCTGCCCGCCCCGCATCGCGCTGACCGAGGCCGACATTCAGCCCTACCTCGACAAGCGGCGGCCGGGCCAATCGCGCTTCACCACGCAGCGGCGCGAGCCGGACCAGGTGAAAATCCTCTCCGGCGTGTTCATCGATGAAGCGACCGGCGAGCAGGTCACGACCGGGACGCCTATCGCGCTCGTGATCGACAACGTCGACCCACGCTCCAAGGACTATTCCGACATCAAGGACAAGTACCGGCCGGGGCACGCCGATTACACCTACGACGCCAAATACGGCATTCGCGACCATCGCGGCGGCGGCCGCCAATCGGCGCGCGAAACCGCCACGCGTGTTGCCGCCGGTGCGATCGCTCGCAAAATCGTGCCCGGTATGACGGTGCGCGGCGCGCTGATCCAGATGGGCAAGCACGGAATCGAGCGCGCGCGCTGGAACTGGGATGAGGTCGAGCGCAATCCGTTCTTCTGCCCGGATGCCGAGCAAGCGAAGCTCTTCGAAGCGTATCTCGACGACATCCGCAAGCGCGGTTCCTCCGTGGGCGCCGTCATCGAGATCGTCGCGGAAGGCGTGCCCGTTGGGCTCGGCGCGCCGATCTACGGCAAACTCGACGGCGACCTCGCCGCGGCTCTCATGGGCATCAATGCCGTCAAAGGGGTCGAGATCGGGGCGGGCTTTGCAGCGGCGGCGCTCAGCGGCGAGGAGAATGCCGACGAAATTCGCATGGGCAACGACGGCAAGCCGGTGTTTCTTTCGAACCATGCGGGCGGCATTTTGGGTGGCATCTCGACCGGGCAGCCGGTCGTTTGCCGTTTCGCGGTCAAGCCGACCTCGTCGATCCTGACGCCGCGGCGCACCGTCGATCGCTACGGCGCCGAAACCGAGATCAGCACCAAGGGACGGCATGACCCCTGCGTCGGCATTCGCGCGGTGCCGATCGGCGAGGCCATGGTGGCATGCGTGATCGCCGATCACTATCTGCGTCAGCGTGGGCAAATGGGCGAGACGCCGGCATGGCCGTTCGCCCGGGCCTGAATGGAGTGGGCCAAAAAGTGCTCGATGACCATCAGCGCGTCGAAGCCGTGCTCGCAGCCTTTGCCGCCGGCGGAATCGTGGTCGTCACCGACGACGACGACCGCGAGAACGAGGGGGATCTGTTCGTCGCGGCTTCGCTGTGTACGCCCGAAAAGATGGCTTTCATCATCCGCCATACCTCGGGCATCGTCTGCGCGCCGCTCTCCGCGGAAGAGGCCAAGCGCCTCCATCTCGATCCCATGGTGGCGGCGAACGACGCGCCGCTCGGCACTGCGTTTACGGTTTCGGTCGATGTCCGTCACGGGCTCACCACGGGTATCTCGGCGGAAGAGCGGACCAATACCGTGCGTGCGCTCGCCAACGGCAATATGGGCGCCAGCGATTTCGTGCGGCCGGGCCACGTCTTCCCGCTGGTTGCCAAGGACGGCGGCGTGCTGATGCGCTCCGGACATACCGAAGCCTGCATCGACCTGTGTCGTCTCGCGGGGCTGTCGGCGGTCGGCGTGCTTGCCGAGCTGATGAACGACGACGGCACCGTGATGCGCGGCCCGAGCGTGACCGCCTTTGCCGAGCGCCACAAGCTCAAGCAGATCTCGATCGCCGATCTCATCGCCTACCGACAGGCGCGCGACAAGTTGGTCAAGCGTATCGGTGAATTCCCGGTGCAAAGCAAGATCGGCACGCTTGCGGGCTATGCCTACGTGACACCGTTCGACGCCATCCAGCATATGGCCTTCGTCTACGGCCGCATCGGTGACGGCAAGAACATGCTGGCGCGGCTGCATCGCGCCGACATCATCCGCGACGTGTTCGGCGGCGGAAATTCGATCGACGCCTCGTTGCAGCGCTTCAAGCAGGAAGGTCGCGGCGTCATCGTCTTTCTGCGCGACGGGGCGGCCGGTGTGCCCACGCATGCCATCCCGCAGCCGGGCTCGACCGGCTCCGAGGTCGCGCGCTCGCGCCAGTGGCGCGAGGTCGGGCTGGGCGCCCAGATTCTCAAGGACTTGAGCATCACCTCGATCCGCTTGCTGACTTCCGCAAAGCTCACCTATGTCGGCCTCGCCGGCTTCGGGATCGAGATCGTGTCGACCGAGAGGGTGGATGATAGGACCCCGCGGGAATGATCGTGCGCGCGGTCGCTTTGCCAAAGTGCCCATGCCACTATGGGAGAATTGTCCGCCGACGGAGGGACGGATGCATGCGTCGCTGATCTCGATCCTGACAATCGGTACTGCCGCGCTGCTGGCGGTCGCCGGATTCGCCGCACCGGGCTCGGCGCCTTCGTACGCCGACAACAGCGCGACTGCGGTGCCGGTTGACGTCGAACTGGTATTGGCCGTCGACGTGTCCTACTCGATGGACCCGGATGAGCAGGCGCTGCAGCGCGAGGGCTACATCGCCGGCATCACGTCGCGCGAATTCATGCAAGCGCTGCGCAGCGGCCAGCACGGCAAAGTGGCGGTCACCTATTTCGAGTGGGCGGGACCCTACGATCAGAAGATCGTCGTGCCATGGCGGCTGATCGACGGTCCGGAGGGCGCCGATGCATTCGTGAACGAGATTGCGCGCGCGCCTTATCGCCGTGCCTCGCGCACCTCGATTTCGGGCGCGCTTGGTTTTGCCAAACCCCTGTTCGACGGCAGCGGCTATCGCGGTTTTCGACGCGTGGTCGACGTGTCAGGCGACGGTGCCAACAACAGCGGCTCGTTCGTCACCATCGTCCGCGACGACGTGCTTGCTGCCGGCATCACCATCAATGGCCTGCCGATCATGTTGAAGCGGCCGAACTCGTTCACCATGGATATCGACAACCTCGATATTTATTATGAGGATTGCGTGATCGGCGGCCCCGGTGCCTTCGTCATCCCCATCCGCGAGCGCGAGCAATTCAAAGAAGCAACGCGTACCAAGCTGGTGCTGGAGATCGCCGGCCGCACGCCCGAGCGACGCGTGATACCGGTGCAAGCGAGGGCCCCTCGCGTCTCCTGCACGATCGGCGAGCAGATGTGGCGGGATCGCTGGGGAAACTAGGGCGTGGACTCATTAACACGCAGCCATAGCCTGATCGACGCAAGCTGAACGAAAGCAAGGTAGTTGGCCGCCAGCTTGTCGTAGGGTGTGGCGGTCCGACGAATCCCGAGCCGGAGGACTGTGGTTGAAAAGCACCCCCGACCTCGAAGTCGAAAATGCAAGGCTCAGAAGGGAGCTGAATGACGCACGTCAGCAGCAGACCGCCACCGCCGACGTGCTCAAGATCATCAGCCGCTCCACCTTCGATCTGCAGACCGTGTTCGATGCGCTTGTTGGCTCGGCGGCCAAGCTATGCGAGGCGGAAAACGCATTCATCTTCCGCTACGACGGCGACGTCCTCCGCATGGCATCTGGTCACAACGTGACCCCAGAGCTGCGGGAGTTCGTCGAGAGCCACCCGATCCGGCCCGGACGATACAGCACCACCGGGCGCGCTGCAGCGGAGCGCCGGACCATTCATATAGCGGATGTGCAGGCTGATCCCGAATATGACTACGGCGCGACTCAGGTGTTCTCAACTCGGACGGTGCTCGCAGTGCCGATGCTCCGCGGTGAGGAGCTCCTGGGGGTACTGACCCTGTTCCGACCCGAGCCGTGCCCCTTCACCGAAAAGCAGATCGAGCTGGTCACGACGTTCGCCGACCAGGCGGTGATCGCAATCGAGAACGCGCGGCTGTTCGACGAAGTGCAGGCACGCACTCGCGAACTCAGCCAGTCGATCGGCGAGCTGCGTGCGCTCGGCGAGATCAGCCAAGCGGTGAACTCGACGCTCGATCTTGAGACCGTGCTCACCACCATCGTCGCCAAGGCGACACAGCTCTCCAATACCGAGGCCGGCGCCATCTATGTGTTTGATGATGCCAGCCAGGAATTTCGATTGCGCGCGACTTACGGGTTGGACGAAACGATCGCCGCCGAACTCAGGGATAGCCACATCCGCGTTGGCAAGACCGCAATCGGCAAAGCCGTCGAACAGCGCGTGCCGGTGCAGGTTCCGGACCTTCAGGTCGATCCGTCGGCCACGCTGGATGTCATTCTTCGTGCAGGCTTTCGTGCTCTGTTACTCATTCCGCTGCTTGGTACCGAGCGGGTCGTCGGTGCCCTTGTGGTCCGGCGCAAGCAGCCCGGCGAGTTTTCTAAGAGCACGGTCGAACTACTACAGACCTTTGCGGCGCAATCGGTTCTAGCGATCCAGAATGCGAGATTATTTAGCGAGATCGAAGACAAGAGCCGTCAACTCGCAGAGGCGAGCCAGCACAAGTCGCAGTTCCTCGCCAACATGAGTCACGAGCTGCGCACCCCGCTCAATGCCATCATCGGGGTGACCGAGATGCTACGCGAGGATGCTGAGGCGTTAAACCAGGACCCGGAGCCACTCGATCGCGTGCTCGGCGCCGGCCGTCATCTTCTGGTTCTGATCAATGACATCCTCGACCTCTCGAAGATCGAGGCCGGGCGGATGGAGCTCCAGCTCGAATCCTTCGCGCTCGCGCCCCTGATCGCTGGCGTAGCCGAGACGATCGAACCCCTCTCAACGAAGAATGCCAACGAGGTCACGATCAATTGTGCCCCTGCGATCACGCTCCATGCCGACCACATGCGACTGCGGCAGGCGCTGTTGAACCTCATGAGCAACGCCAACAAATTTACGGAGCGCGGTACCATCACGGTTGACGCGCGCCAGGTGCAGGAGGATGGCCGCGACTGGATCGCTATTGCCGTCGCCGACACCGGCATAGGGATGACGCCGGAGCAGATGGGCAAGCTGTTCCAGGAATTCTCGCAGGCTGAGGCCTCCACCAGCCGCAAATACGGCGGTACCGGCCTTGGCCTCGCGATCAGCCAACGATTTTGCCGGATGATGGGTGGCGACATCACGGTCGAAAGTAAGCCGGGCATGGGCTCGATCTTCACCATCTGCCTGCCGCGAATTGCACAGAGCGAGCAACCTATGCCGAGGGAGGCGCCTCGACAGGCGCGTGCCGAGCGCGCTCATCCGATCGGCGTGGGAAGCGATGAGCCGTTGATCCTGGTCGTGGATGATGATGCGACTGCGCGTGAGCTCGTTGAACAGCATCTCCAGCGGGCGGGTTTTGCAGTGGTGACGGCACGCGGCGGCCAGGAAGCGCTTCGCCTGGTACGGGAATTACGGCCTACGGCAGTGACCCTAGACATCATGATGCCCGATCTCGACGGCTGGACCGTACTTGCCGCGATGAAGGGTGATCCGGCTTTGGCAAGCATTCCGGTCGTGTTGATGTCGATCGTAGACCAGAAGAAACGTGGCTATGCGCTGGGGGCGGCGGATTATCTGGTGAAGCCGATCGACCGCACCAAGCTGGTCGCGACACTGACCGGCATTTGCGGCTCCACTGCCGGACGCGTCCTCCTGGTCGATGATGATGAAGTGGTCCGCCGCGGTGTGCGGCATACACTGGAACCGATAGGATGGAACGTAACCGAGGCCGAGAACGGCCAGGTTGCGTTCGAGGCGATCGCCGGCGCGCGGCCCGACGTGATCATCCTCGATCTGATGATGCCAAAGATGGACGGGTTTGAGTTCCTCGACGAGCTGCGCAGTCGGTCGGATTGGCAGGGCCTTCCGGTCGTGATCGTCACTGCAAAGGATCTGACGCAGGACGACCGTGATCGCCTCAATGGAGGTGTCGAGCGAATTATTCAAAAGAGCAACCCAGGCGAAATGTTAGGTCAACTTACTCGCGAGATAAGGAAGTGCGTAAAGCGGTAGACTGCGAGGGGCGCATGAAGATTCTCTACGTCGAGGACGCCGTGCAAGCCTGACCAGGCCCTGGATTTCAGCAGCCATGCATTCTACGATGGTCCATCTGGGAGATGTGTCCTCGAGTTTTGACCCAACTCCGTCGGGAGGAATCGATGCAAATAAAACGTTTACTGCTGGGCATGGGCGTCGGTTTGGCCGTGACGCTCGTGCCGGCGGCGCTCGTGCGAGCGCAAAGCCAGCCGCCGGCCGCCCTCACCGGACATGTCACCTCCGAAGCAGAAGGCGCGATGGAGGGGGTGGTAGTCAGCGCCAAGAAGGCGGGCTCGACGGTCACCGTCAGCGTCGTCAGCGATGCGCAAGGCCGCTACAGCTTTCCGGCCAATCGACTGAGCGCCGGAAAGTACTCGCTCAAGATCCGCGCCATCGGCTACGACCTCATCGGGTCGACAACGGCGGACGTCACCGACGAACAGACCGCCACGGTCGATCTCAAACTGCGCAAGGCGAGGAACCTGGCCGCGCAGATGAGCAACGCCGAATGGATGATGAGCCTACCAGGCGCGGAGGATCAGAAAGCCTTCCTGCTCGGCTGCGTCGGTTGCCATACGCTCGAACGCATCGTGCGCTCGACCCACGATGCGGATGAATGGACCCAGGTCATCGTGCGCATGAATGGTTATGGGCCGGTGAGCCAGCCGATCAAGCCGCAGCGCATGCTCGATCCGGAGCGCTCGGGCACCCCGGAGCAATTCCGCAAACAGGCCGAATACCTCGCCAGCATCAACCTCGGCGAGGTCACGCAATGGGAGTACCCGCTCAAAACCCTGCCTCGTCCCACCGGGCGTGCGACGCGCGTCATCGTCACCGAGTACGATTTGCCGCGCCCGACCACCGAGCCGCACGACGTCCTCGTCGACGCCCAGGGCGCGGTCTGGTATTCGGATTTCGGCGAGTTGTTCATCTCCAAGTTCGACCCGAAGACGCTCAAACTCACCGAGTATCCCGTTAAGGAGTTCAAACCGGGCGCTCCCGTCGGCAATCTCTCGCTTGAGTTCGACAAGCACGGCACGCTCTGGTTCGACACGATGTTCCAGGGCTCGCTTGGCAATTTCGACCCCAAGACCGAGCAGATGAAATACTATCCGCTGGCGCCGGAATATAACGACGTTCGCGTGCAACTGAACTTCGTCGGCTTGCGCCATGACGTCGATGGCAAGGTATGGACGAAGAGCGTCGGCACGCAGGAGGTCTTCCGGCTCGATCTCGCGACCCAGAAATGGGAGCGTTTCCAGCCGCTCAAGGCTCTGGGGAACCAACGGCACTCGATCTACCAAGTCATCTCGGACTCGCAGAACAATCTCTGGATGGCCGAGTTCACCAAAGGCCATATCGGCAAGATCGACGCCAAGACCGGCGACGTCAGCTGGCACGCTGTGCCGACGCCCAATGCGCGGGCGCGGCGGATGAACATCGACGACCAGGATCGCATCTGGTTCGCTGAATATCGCGGCAACAAGGTCGCGATGTTCGACACCAAGACCGAGAAGTTCACGGAATGGCCGTTGCCGGCGCAGACCTATCCTTATCGCGCCGCGGTCGACAAGAACGGCGACATCTGGACCGGCGGCATGCACAGCGATCGTGCCGTGCGAATCGATCCCAAGACCGGCGGGACCGTCGAATATCTGCTGCCGAGGGAGACCAATATGCGCACCGTCTTCGTCGACAGTTCGACGACACCGGTCACGTTCTGGACCGGTAGCAATCACGGGGCCGCACTGGTCAAAGTCGAACCGCTCGACTAACCGGCTTCGAACGTCCGTTCGCCCGCCGCACCCCCCGGGTGCGGCGGGCGCATTTTTCAAATTATCTCTTGAAGCACGCGACGACCTCCACGTGCGCGGAATAAAGGAATTGATCCACGGCGGCCAGCTCGCGCGCCTGCGCCTCGGCGCCTTGCCGCGGCGGATCGAACACCACGGCGTCGAACTGTTTGAGCTCGGCCGGCACGAATGGGCTGCGGAAGAGGTCACGCACCTGCGCCGCGACCGGCTTGAGCCCGCGCGTTCCCGCCGCGGCACGCCGTAAGGCCATGATCGCATCCGCGTTGTTGTCCGCCGCGGTGACGCGGGCGCGTTCGGCAAGGTGCAGGCCGAAAGGCCCGACTCCGCAGAACAGGTCAGCCACTGTCGTGGCGCCGCCGCCGTGCGCCTCGACCAGCCGCGCCAAGATGGCTTCACCCGCCATGGTCGCTTGCAGAAACGCGCCCGGCGGCAGCACGAGTTGGGCGCGGCCGATCCTGATCACGGGCGATCTGCACTGCGCGACGATGTCGCCGTGTCGCGTCAGCCGCGCAAGATTTCGACGGTCGGCGACCTGGGCGAGCGCCGTCATGGCTGCCGCCGTCAGCGGGCCCGATCCGCGCACGTCGACATCGAGGCCGGCATCGGTCGCGGTCACTTGGATGTCGAGCGGCTTGTGCGTTGCCGCGAACGCCTCGGCGATCGCCCAGGCGGCTTCGATCGCTCCGGCGAGCGCCGGCGCGAGGATGGGGCAGCGGTCGATCGCCACCACGTGATGGGCTTTCTGCGCGGCGAACCCGACCTCGATCACGTCACGCGCGCTCACTCGCGCGTGAAATACCGCGCGGCGGCGTCCCTCGCCATGGGCGTCGATCAGGTCGTCGACCGGCGCGTCGAGCCCCGCTCGCGCCAGCGCCGCGACGACCAAAGCGCGCTTCCAATCGCGATAGCGCGCCGTGGTCAAGTGCTGGAGCGCACAGCCGCCGCAAATCCCGAAATGTGGGCAGATTGGTGCGATGCGGTCGGGGCTGGCGACATCGATCTTGATCAGATGGCGGCGGTCGGCGTGGCCGGGCCATGGTTCGACCTCGGCGGTTTCGCCCGGCAGCGCATAGGGCACGTAGACAGTGCCCGCGGCTGTGTCGGCGACGCCGTCGCCGCGCGAGCCCAGCCGGGCGATCATTAGCCGCTCCACCATATGCTTTCGATAGCCAGCGATCGGCGATGCGTCCAGATCGGACGACGGCGGACGGATGAACCGCTGCCTATCCGTCCTTCGTCCTTCCTCGTGCGTGCTTGGGCAACGTCAGCACGTGAAACCGGTAAATAAGTAGCGGGGCGAATGTCGCGATTGCGATGGAGAATCCGATCCAAATTCCGACCGCGCCTAGGCGGCCCGGGAAAGCCAGCCCGTAGACGCAGGTAAACCCGATCAGCCAAAAGCTCACCGCGGCAAACCACATCGGCACACGGGTGTCGTTCAGCCCGCGCAATGCACCCGCGGCAATCGTTTGCATCCCATCGGTGACGAAGAAGCTCGCGCCGACGAGGAGTAGCGTAGCGGCAAGCCGCGCCGTCGCGGCGTTCCCGCCGCTATCATCGCCGAGGAAAAGCACAGGGATTGCGTCATGGAACGCGACCACGATAACGGTCATTGCCACCATGAGGGCAGCTCCCAACGCGATTGCACCGAAGCCGGCTCTGCGCGTTGCGACCGGGTCGCGACGCCCGACCGCGTGTCCGACGCGAACGGTCGCAGCAAGCGAGATGCCGAATGGAACCATGAAAAGAATCGTCGCGACCTGCAACGCGATCTGATGGGCGGCGAGCGCGGTCGTGCCGATCCAGCCCATCAGGAGCGCAGCCGATGCGAATAGCCCCCATTCGAGCATGAGCGCGCCCGAGATCGGCAATCCGATCGCAATCAATTGCCGCAGCAGGTCCCAGTCCGCGCGCCAGAACCTCCCGAGCACGCGATACTTCTTGAACGGGCGGCAGGTATAGCAAATCCAGATCGCGGCGGCGCACATCGCAACATTGACCAACGTGGTCGCGAGGCCGGCGCCGAGCAGATCGAGGCGCGGGGCGCCGAAGGCGCCGTTGATCAAGGCATACGCGAGCAGCCCGTTCACGGGAATGGCAGCGATGGTGACCCACAGCGCTGGTTCCGGACGATTAACTGCGCCCATGAAGTTGCGCAGCGCAATGAAGCACCAGGCCGGGATCATCGACCATGCCAATCCGGTCAGATAGCGGGCGGCGAGCGCAGCCGCGGCAGATGATTGCCCAGCCGTGATGAGAATGTCCTCGCCCCAAAGCTGTGCGACATTAATGGGAACGCCGAGCATCACCGCGGCCCAGAGTCCCACCCGCAGCGAGCGGCGGACCATGCGAGGGTCGCGTGCGCCGAAGGCCTGCGCCGCCAGTGGTGCGACGGCGGACACCGGTCCCATCCCAAGCACGAATCCGACGAACAGGATCAGGTGGGCGAGGCCGACCGCGGCGATGGCACCGTCGCCGAGCCGCCCAATGAGTGCGAGGTCGGTCGTCATCATGGCGATCTGGCCGAGTTGGGTCAGCGCGATCGGCCACGCGAGCTTGATCGTTTCGATGATCTCGGCGCGCCAAACCGCCCGCTCCGGCGGCGTTGCAGGCGTGGCCGCCGCGATGGTTCCCGGCAATGTCATCGCGCGGCACCATAGCGGATGCTATGGCAACACAAAGGCGCAACAGGCGGGGTTCAGCCGCGGTCGGCTGCGATGAAGAACTCGCGATTGCCGTCGCCGCCCGTGATGCATGAGGGCACGATCTCTGCGACGCGCCAGCCGTGCGAGCTCACGAAGGCGGCGATCTCGTCGCAGGCCGCCGCGTGCACGAGCGGATCACGCACGATGCCTTTTTTCCCATGACGTCGGCCGACTTCGAACTGCGGCTTGATCAGCGCCAAGAGATGCGCCGGCGTTCGCGCAAGTGCGAACACCGGCGGCAGGACGAGCTTGAGCGAGATGAAGCTCGTATCGACGACGATGAAGTCGGGCCGCTCGGCGAGCCGCGCCGGGTCGAGGACGCGAATATCGGTCGCTTCGATGGATACGATCTCTGCTCGCTCCCGCAGGCTTGGGTGCAGCTGGCGGCGTCCCACATCCACGGCATAGACCCGCCGCGCACCGCGTGCCAGCAGGACCTCGGTAAAGCCGCCAGTCGAGGCGCCGACATCGAGGCAGACGCGGCCGCAAGGATCAAAGCTGGGATCGAACCGGAAGTGATCAAGCGCAGCCGCGAGCTTCACTCCCCCTCGCGACACGTAAGGGTGCCCCGGCTCGGCGCGCAGGACCGCATCGGCGGAAATTTCCTGCGACGGCTTCGCGACCACCACTTCGTCCGCCGTGACGCGGCCCGCGGCAATGGCGCTCTGTGCCTGGGCGCGGCTCTCGAACAAGCCGCGTTCGACAAGCAGCCGGTCGATGCGGATACGGCAAGCCATGCAACGACGCCATCAGCGGACGAAACGAGCGGCACGGCGGCGCCATGGCGCCGCATTCGCCCAATGGAACAAATAACGACGCTCGGCTGTTGTTTCCAGCCGGCTGCTGTCACCCGAGCCGCGGAACGGGTGTTAATTCCAGCTCGGATCAATAGGGAGTTGAACCATGGCACGACGATATTCACGTGGTGCTTCGAAGGATGTCGAGCGCGCAATGCGCAAGCGCAAACGCGGAACTCTCAAGAGCGGCAGAAGCGGAAGAAAGGTGACAAGCCGCAAGCAGGCCATCGCCATCGGCCTCTCGGAAGCACGCAGGGAAGGAAAAAAGGTCCCGCGCAAATCCAAATAACGGGATACGCCGAGTCCGCTTATCCGCGTCCGAGCTTCACCGCTTCGCCCTGCAGGTTCTGGCCCAGCGCCTCGAATGCCGTGGCGACGATGCCTTTGGCGTCCAGGCCGGCCTTGGCATACATCGCCGCGGGCGAGTCCTGGTCTATGAAGACGTCGGGCAGAATCATGGGGCGCACTTTGAGGCCGCTGTCGAGCACGCCGTTAGCGGCGAGTGCGTGCAACACGTGGGCGGCGAAACCGCCGATGGCGCCCTCCTCGATGGTGATGAGCACCTCGTGCTCGCGCGCGAGCCGAAGGAGCAATTCGGTATCGAGCGGCTTGGCGAAGCGCGCGTCGGCAACCGTGGTTGAAAGCCCGAGCGCGGCCAACTCGTCGGCTGCTTTGAAGCATTCGGCAAGCCGCGCGCCGAACGAGAACAGCGCCACTTTGGTGCCTTCGCGCAATATGCGCCCCTTGCCGATCTCGAGCGGCTTGCCTTCCGTCGGCATCGGCACACCCATGCCTTCGCCGCGCGGGTAGCGCAGCGCGGACGGACGGTCGTCGATGGCGGCCGCGGTTGCCACCATGTGCACGAGGTCCGCCTCGTCGGCAGCGGCCATGACGACGAAGCCCGGAAGGCAGCCGAGATAGGCCACGTCGAACGCACCGGCATGGGTCGGCCCGTCGGCGCCGACGAGCCCCGCACGGTCCATGGCGAAACGCACCGGCAAGCGCTGGATTGCTACGTCGTGCACGACTTGGTCGTAGGCGCGTTGCAGGAACGTCGAATAAATGGTGGCGAAGGGCTTGAAGCCTTCGGTCGCCAGACCCGCGGCAAAAGTCACCCCGTGCTGTTCGGCGATGCCGACGTCGAAGCAACGATCGGGAAATTCCTTGGCGAAAAGATCAAGACCGGTTCCCGACGGCATCGCAGCGGTGATAGCGATGATCTTGTCGTCCTTCTTTGCTTCCTTGATGAGGGCTTCAGCATAGACCTTGGTGTAGGCCGGCGCGGCGGCTTTCGACTTCGCCTGCGCGCCCGTCGCCACGTCGAACTTGACGACGCCATGGTATTTGTCGGCCGATTTTTCGGCCGGCTCGTAGCCCTTGCCCTTTTTCGTGACCACATGGATGAGGAAGGGGCCGTTCTTGGCATCGCGCACGTTCTTGAGCACCGGCAAGAGGTGATCGATGTTGTGGCCGTCGATCGGCCCGACGTAGAAGAATCCGAGCTCATCGAACAGGGTGCCGCCGGTGACGAGACCGCGGGCGTATTCCTCCATCGCCACCGCGCGCTGCTCGAGGAACGGCGGCAACAGCTTTGCGAGCTTCTTGACCCCGTGGCGCACGGACCGGTAGGTCCGCCCCGAGACGAGGCGCGCGAGGTAGCCCGACAGCGCGCCGACCGGCGGCGCGATCGACATATCGTTGTCGTTGAGAATGACGATGAGGCGCGAGTTCATGGCGCCGGCATTGTTCATGGCCTCGTAGGCCATGCCGGCCGACATGGCGCCGTCGCCGATCACCGCGATCACGTTGTTGGATTTGCCGCCGAGATCGCGGGCGACCGCCATGCCCAGCGAAGCCGAGATCGAAGTGGAGGAGTGCGCCGCCCCGAAGGGGTCGTATTCGCTCTCGGCGCGCTTGGTGAAGCCGGAAAGTCCGTCGCCCTGGCGCAGGGTCCGGATGCGGTCGCGACGGCCGGTCAGGATTTTGTGCGGATAGGCCTGATGGCCGACGTCCCAGACCAGCCGGTCGTCCGGGGTATTGAACACATAGTGAAGGGCAACCGTCAGCTCGATCACCCCCAGCCCGGCGCCGAGATGGCCGCCGGTGACCGCCACTGCATCCACGGTTTCCTGGCGCAGTTCGTCGGCGAGCTGGCGGAGTTGGCTGCTCTCCAGGCGGCGCACGTCAGCCGGCGTCTGGACCAGATCAAGGAGAGGGGTCTTGGAGGGTTGGGACACGAGGGAAGACTCCGCCGACTGTTGGGGGGGGGGCGACAACCTAACGGGTTGGCTTAAGTTTAACCAGACAGGACCGCAAGCCCAAACCGGAAATGCTGCGAAGTCCTTAATGCATCTCGCTTTTTCCACGGGGTCGGAGGAACTGGCGTTCTGCCGAGGCGTTTGGTCTATACCTTGGGGGAGCGAGTTGCATCATGGCACCAGGTGCGAAGCGGAACGGGAACCGCAAGCTGTCGACCGATGTCATCGGTGGTATGGCCGCCCTGCGCCGCGGCGTGCAAGCCAAGAGCGGCGATTCGCCGTCCGAATCGGCAGGGAGCCAGGCGCAGAAGCGGGCGGCTGCAAGGCCTGCGCCGCTCGAGCGTGCTTCGGCGCAACGCAGGCGTGCGAGCTGAGCGGTGGGCCTTCAGGTATACCGCAGGAAGCGCAAGTTCGACGTGACCCCGGAACCGCGGGGGCGCGCGCATCGAGCCAAGGGAAATCACTTCGTCATCCAAAAGCACGCCGCAAGGCGTCTGCATTATGACCTGCGGCTCGAGCTCGACGGGGTGATGAAGAGCTGGGCGGTCACCCGCGGCCCGAGTCTCGTTCCGGACGAGAAGCGCCTCGCCATCCACGTGGAAGATCATCCGATCGAATACAACGCCTTCGAGGGAACCATCCCGCAGGGGGAATATGGCGGCGGCACCGTCATGGTTTGGGATCGTGGCCGCTGGTACCCGGAGGGTGACCCGCACGCGGGCTACAAGAAAGGTCATCTCGCTTTCACCTTGGAGGGCGAGAAGCTGCATGGGCGATGGCATCTCGTGCGCATGCACGGCAGGGCCGGGGAAAAAAAGGAGCCATGGCTTCTGATCAAATCGAAGGACGAGGAAGCGCGCGGCGCGAATGATCCGGACATTCTCGAGGACGAGCCGCTGTCGGCGGTCAGCGGCCGCTCGATTTCCGAGATCGCTGAAGGCAAGGGCCGCAAGCGGGTTTGGCATTCGAACAAAAGCGTCAAAGACAACGTCAAGGCCGGCGCGACAAAAGGCAACGCCGCTCCACGGCGTACGAGCGCGGGCAAAAGTGCGCAACCGCGTGCACGCCGGCGTGGTGCGGCTGCATCGAAGAAAAGCAGCAAGGAAAGCGCCAAGGACAACGACCGGAGTGCCCCGGGCGCGAGACTGCCGGATTTCGTGCCGCCTTCGCTCGCCGTTTTGCGCGCGAAGGCGCCGAGCGGCACCGGCTGGGCGCATGAGATCAAGTTCGACGGTTACCGCATCCAGGCCCGGCTCGACCATGGCGAAGTCCGCCTGCTCACCCGCAAGGGCCTCGATTGGAGCGAAAAATTTCCGAACATCGCCGCCGCCGTCGCCAAGCTTCCTGCGCGCACGGCGCTGATTGACGGCGAGGTCGTCGTCGAGGAAGAAAACGGGGTCTCGAGTTTTTCCGCGCTACAGGCGGCGCTGAAGGCCGGCGAGCGCGAGCGCTTCACCTATTACGTCTTCGATCTTCTCCATATCGATGGGCGCGATTTGACCGCCTTGCCGCTGATCGAGCGCAAAGCCGAATTGGCGCGGCTGGTGGAAAAGGCGCAACGCGGTCCGATCAAATACAGCGAACATTTCGAGGACGAGGGCTCGGCGGTGCTGCGTCATGCCTGCGAGCTCAGACTCGAAGGAATTGTCTCCAAACGCATGGACGCGCCCTACCGCAGCGGTCGGTCGGACATCTTCATCAAGACGAAATGCTCGAACGCCCAGGAGTTGGTGGTCGGCGGCTATGCGCCGTCGACGGTGCGGCCGCGAGCGATCGGCGCGTTGGTTGTCGGGTATTATGATCATGGCCAGCTCATCTATGCGGGCCGCGTCGGTACCGGCTATACGCAGTCGCTGGCGCAGGATTTGTGGAAGCGGCTGCATCCCCTCGAGATCGACGCGCCGCCGTTCGATCAGATCCCCCCAGCCGAGGCCCGCCGCCGCGACGTCCGCTGGGTCGAACCCAAGACGGTGATCGAGGCGCACCTGCGCGGCTGGACCGCGGACGCAATCGTGCGCCAGGCGGCGTTCAAGGGGGTGCGCGAGGACAAACCGCCGCGGGAAGTGGTCCGGGAGATGCCGATAACGACCGAGATGGGCGCGGCGAGACGGACCGCACCGAAGATCGCAGCGGAGACGGCAAAGGCGATGACAAGGACCTCGAAAACGAAGGGGCGGCTGAGCGCTGGCAAGTCTTCAACGCGCCGACAGGAGGGCCGAAAGGAGGTGCGCTTCACCCATCCCGAGCGCGTCTACTGGGCCGATGCCGGCGTCACCAAGCAGGATTTGGCCGACTATTATCGTTCGATTTGGGACTGGATGGCGCCGCATCTCGTCAGCCGGCCGCTCGCGCTTCTGCGCTGTCCCGAGGGAACGAGCGGCCAGTGCTTCTTTCAAAAGCATGCCTCGGCCGGCCTCAGTGAGAAAAGTCTTCATACGGTGATCGACCGCAAGGGGCGGCAGATCATCGCGGTCGAGGACCTCGATGGTCTGCTTTCGCTGGTGCAGGCGGGCGTGCTCGAACTGCATGTGCGCGGCTCGACCATCGAGCATCTGGACCTTTGCGACCGTATCGTCTTCGATATCGATCCGGGCGACGGCGTCGACTGGGCCGACGTCGTTGCAGCCGCGCGCGACGTGCGCGAGCGGCTCGCCGCCATCGATCTGCAAAGCTTCGTCAAGCTTTCCGGCGGCAAGGGCCTGCATGTGGTCTTACCCATCGACGGCGCAGATTGGACCACCGCCAAAAACTTCGCACAGGCGGTGGCGCTGGCCATGACCGCCGACGATCCCAAGCGCTACGTTGCCAAGATCACGAAATCGCTGCGCAAGGGAAAAATCTTCGTCGACTATCTGCGCAACTCCCTGGAGCAGACCTCGGTCGCGGCGTATTCCACGCGCGCCCGCGAGGGTGCGCCGGTGTCGGCGCCGGTGACGTGGGAGGAACTCCCCCGCACCAAAGGCGGCAACCAATACACGCTGCTCAATCTGGGCAAGCGCCTTCGCGGCCTGAAGCAGGACCCATGGAAGGAGATCGGACGCGTGGAGCAGGAGCTGCCGGATCTGCGGACGTTGCGAAATCGGTAAATCGGCGGAAGGGATCAGGGGAACTGGTGTCTTCCCGATCGCTGGCGCGCCGTCACTCCGGCAGCGGGATGAACTCCTTGTCGTCACCGCGCACGGTGTCGAAGCGGGCGAGCTTCCAATCCGCCTTGGCCTGCTCGATGCGCTCCTTGCGCGACGAGACGAAGTTCCACCAGATGTGGCGCGGTCCGTCCATGCTCGCGCCGCCCAGCAGCACGAGCCGCGCATCGCTCACCGCTGTGAGCGAGATGCGGTCGCCGGGACGCAACACCAGCAGGCGGCCGGCCGCGAACCTGTCGCCGGCGATATCGACTTCGCCCGAAATCAGATAGACCGCGCGCTCCTCGGTCTCTGCGTCGATCGGCAGCACGGCGCCGGCGGCCAGCGTCACGTCGGCAAAAAGCGTATCCGAAAGGGTCTGTACCGGCGAGCGCTCGCCGTAGGCGCTGCCGGCGACGACGCGGACGGTCTTGCCCTCTTCGCTCACCAGCGGAAGGGCTGCGCTGTCGTGGTGGGAAAAGTCGGGGGCGCGTTCCTCCTCCGCTGCCGGCAGCGCCACCCAACATTGCAGCCCATGGATCGGTTCGCCGTCTTTGCGGTGGTCGGGCGCCGTGCGCTCGGAATGAACGATGCCGCGACCCGCGGTCATCCAATTGACTTCGCCTGGTCGGATCGCCACGGCGGTGCCCAGACTGTCGCGATGCATGATCTCGCCGTCGAACAGGAAAGTGACGGTGGCGAGCCCGATATGAGGATGCGGCCGCACGTCGATGCCCTGGCCGGCGCGAAATTCCGCCGGTCCGAAATGGTCGAAGAAGATGAAGGGGCCGACCATGCGCCGATTGACGTGGGGCAGGGCGCGACGCACCGCGAAATGACCTACGTCCACGCTGCGCGGCACGATCACGAGGTCGATCGCATCGGCGGCCTGCGCATCGCCGGGCGCAGGATCCTTGGCCGGAAAGAAGCTCATCGGGTTTCACTCCGTTGCAACCCTCAGCCCAAGTCTGCTGCAGGGCACAACGATAGCGGATTGGATCAGGTAACGTCGAGCGGTTCGGTTCCAGTCGGCTTGCCGGCGGCATCGAGCGTGATCTTCTCCACCCGGGCCTCTGCCTGCCGCAACAGCTCCTCGCAGCGACGCTTGAGCGCCTCGCCGCGCTCGTAGATGGCGACCGACTCCTCGAGCGGCACCTTGCCCTCCTCGAGCCGCTTGACGATCGATTCGAGCTCCTCGATCGCCCGCTCGAAGGGGAGGCGCTTGACGTCGGTATGGGTGTTGTCGGCCATGACCGGTTCCGCTGAGTCTCCCTTTATATAATGTATTCTGACAGAGCGGGCCACTCTCCCTGGGCGCCGTTATTCGCCAGCGGCAGCAGTCGCTGTGGAGCGTGACGTGGCGAGGGGCGTGGCTGCGGAGTTTCCGATGAGCCATGTTGGGCGCTCGCATGTCTCGCTCGGTACGTCGAGCAAGCGATCGCTCGATTGCGCAACGGTTTTGGCAAGCGCGTAGCCCGGATGGAGCGGAGCGACATCCGGGTCCTGCATTGTGAGAGCTTGCCGTTGCCCTCTGAGGGTATTCAGCTCGTCCTCATCATGGCGGCTTGGGAGATCCCCGGATCTCGCTTCGCTCGATCCGGGCTACGTCCACGTCGCTTGCGCCTCCACACGTCAGAGTAGGTATTTTCATTGTAAAGAACAGGCGCGAAACAATGGCCCCCTCGTTTCTGCAACCGGCAGTTTGTATCGCCATCGCCGCATGCAGGAGCGTTGCCCGATCGCGTGCCGCGCGCGCCCGCGCGGGGCGAGTTCTACTTTCGCCCTTGTGAAACGGCATGGCTTATCCCTTTCTGTTGTCGCACGAAAATACGCCGCGCGCGGCCGCGGCTCGCGTGCGCGCAACAAAAAACCCGGCGCGGTCTCCCGCCCGGGCGGCTGGCGTACTTTCGGTGAATACGCTTTTCTGGAAGATTCTCGTTACACGAGTCAAGAGGATTATGAGGGCAATTTAATGCGGCGGAGTTTCTCGCGTTTCCAACGGGGTAGGGCGGCCTGGCGAGGGGCGGGAGAGACTCTATCTCAACGCCTCACGCCTTAGCGCGCGAGGCTGCGCGCGCGGGACACGCTATCGTGCCTGCATCAGCGCAGCGACATGGGCGGAGGCCGAATTCGCCAGGCCTTCAAGGTCGTAGCCCCCTTCGAGCACGGACACGATGCGGCCTTCGGCGCACGCGTCCGCAACCTCCATGAGCTTGCGGGTCGCCCAATCGAAATCCGCTTCGAGCAGGTTGAGGTTGGCGAGGGGGTCGCGCATGTGAGCGTCAAAGCCGGCGGAGATCACGATCAGGTCCGGCCGGAAATCCCGCAGCCGCGGCAGGATGACGGTTTCGAAGGCGTCGCGAAACTCGTCGCCGCCGTCGCCGGGACGCAGCGGCGCGTTCACGACGGTGTTGTGCTCGCCACGCTCGCTCACCGCGCCGGTGCCGGGATAGAGCGGCATCTGATGGGTCGAGCCGTACATCACGGTGCGGTCGGACCAGAAGATGTCCTGCGAGCCATTGCCGTGGTGCACGTCGAAGTCGACGACGGCGGCGCGCTCGATGCCGTGTTTTTTCTGAGCGTGGCGGGCAGCAATGGCGGCGTTGTTGAAGAGGCAGAATCCCATCGGGCGCGCGGTCTCGGTGTGGTGCCCGGGTGGGCGCGTGGCGACGAAGGCGTTTGCGGCCTTGCCGGCCATGACTTCGTCGACCGCGTGCACGGCGCCGCCCGCCGCGCGCAATGCGGCCTCGAAGCTCCCGGGCGACATTGTCGTATCGGCATCGAGCCCAAGCAGGCCCTCTTTCGGGCTCGCGTCGCGGACGGCAGTCACATACTGCATGGGATGGCAAAGCGCGATGGTCTCGAGCAAGGCGCGCGGCGCCTCGACGCGCACGAGCGCCCGGAAGCGCTCGTGCCCGAGCGCCCGGTCGATGGCCCGCAGCCGGTCCGGCCGCTCGGGATGGCCAGCCGGCGTGAGGTGATCGAGACAGGCGGGGTGGGTGATGAGAAGCGTCGACATCGGGCTATCCGAAAATGGCGTTGGACATATCTATAGCAGAGGCGTTCGCCAGCGGCCCATCCCAGCTGCTCATTCCCATCTTTCTCCGGTGACGCTGACGCCCGCTGGCGGCACCGCATCGTCGGGCACGAAGAACGTGGGCGCGAGCGGCTCCCGCGCGTCCACGCGGTATTTCTCAAAGTCGGTGATGCCTTCGGCCGCGAGGAAGGTATCGTCGATCAGGAAGTTGCCGGTGAAGCTGCGTGACGGCTTCTGGAACACGAGATACGCCGCGTCCGCCATGATTTCCGGCGTGCGCGACATCCGCATGACCCGCTCGCCGCCGAGCAGGTTTTTGATGGCGGCGGTCGCAATGGTGGTGCGCGGCCAGAGCGCATTGACCGCGATGCCCTTTGCGCGCAGTTCGCCCGCGAGACCCAGCACGACGAGGCTCATGCCGTACTTGGCGATCGAATAGGCAGTGCTGCCGGCAAACCATTTTTCTCGCATGTCGAGCGGGGGCGAATTCATCAAGATGTGGGGATTGCGCGCTTTTTCGAGATGCGGGATGGCGTATTTCGACACCATGAGGGTGCCGCGCGTGTTGATCTGATGCATCAGGTCGAACCGGCGCATGTCGGTGTCCACGACCGGCGTTCGCTGGACCGCGCTCGCATTGTTGACCACGATGTCGATGCCGCCGAAGGTCGCGATAGTCCGCTCGATCGCGCTTTTGACTTGGGCCTCGTCGCGCACATCGACAACGAGCGGCAGCGCATGTCCGCCGGCCTTGGCGATTTCGTCCGCGGCGGTGAAGATCGTGCCGGGCAGTTTCGGATGCGGCTGGTCGGTCTTGGCCGCGATGGCGATGTTGGCGCCGTCGCGCGCGGCGCGCAGCGCAATTGCAAGCCCGATGCCGCGCGATGCGCCGGTGATGAACAATGTGCGGTCTTTGAGCATAATCCGTTACCCGTTGGTCCGGTCGCGGCTTTCGGCTCGGATGAATTTCAAGCCAGCGCCGCGTCGGCGTCGTTGACGCTGTCCGCGGCTTCAACCACGGTGCGCTCGAGGCTCGCGGCCTGCACCGCGAGATTCTCGGCGAAGAAGCGCGCGATCGCAGTGCGTCCGGCGGCATCGGCGCCGTTGCCGGCAAGCCGCATCGCTGCAAGCGCTTCCTCGGCGAGAAGCGCGCCGCCGGCCGCGAGCGCGAACAGCCGCAGATAAGGCGTCGCTCCGGCAAGCGCCGCATCAATGTCGTTGCGCTGGCTGCCAAGGAGCCAATGGGTCGCGCGTTCCAGCGCGTTGACGGCGTCCTGGAGTCGCACGCCGGTCCATCCGAAAGCCGCGTCATTGGTGGCGTTGACCGCTTCGACCGTGCGCTTGAGCTCGCCGATATAAGCCGTCACGGTCGCGCCGCTCGCAAGCGGTAGTTTGCGCATGACCAGGTCGATCGCCTGGATGCCGTTGGTGCCCTCGTAGATTGCGGCGATACGGGCGTCGCGGTAGTGCTGCGCGGCACCGGTTTCTTCGATGTAGCCCATGCCGCCATGCACCTGCACGCCAAGCGAGGCGACCTCGCTCCCGATGTCGGTCGAAAACGCCTTCGCGACCGGGGTGAGCAGCGAGGCGCGGTCGTGGGCGGCCTTACGCGCGGCTTCGTCGGGGCTGCGCTGCGCGCGATCGAGCGCTACGGCGGTGGCATAGCAGAGCGCGCGTGCGGCGCGAGTGAGCGCGCGCATAGTGAGCAGCATGCGCTTGACGTCGGGATGCGCGATGATCGGGCTCGAACCCGATTCCACGCCGGTCGCGCGGCCTTGCTTGCGCTCGCGCGCGAAGGCGAGCGCCTGCTGGGTCGCGCGCTCGGCGATCGCGACGCCTTGCAGCGCGACCGACAAGCGGGCCTGGTTCATCATGGTGAACATGCAGGCCATGCCACGGTTCTCCTCGCCGACAAGGAAGCCGGTGGCGCCGCCGTGGTCGCCGTAAACCATGGTGCAGGTCGGGGAGGCATGAATGCCGAGCTTGTGCTCGATCGAATGGGCGCGGGCGTCGTTGCGCGGGCCGAGCGAGCCGTCGGCGTTGAGCAGGAACTTGGGTATCAGAAAAAGTGAAATGCCCTTCGTTCCCGGCGGCGCGTCGGGAAGCCGCGCCAGCACCATATGAATGATGTTGTCGGTGAGATCGTGCTCACCATAGGTGATGAAGATCTTCTGTCCGGTGATCCGGTAACTGCCGTCCGCCGCGCGCTCGGCCTTGGTGCGCGAGGCGCCCACGTCCGAGCCGGCCTGCGGCTCGGTGAGCTGCATGGTGCCCATCCATTCGCCCGACACGAGCTTCGGCAGATAGGCGCGCTTGAGCTCCTCGCTCCCGTGCGCCGCCAGCGCATCGACCGCCGCCATGGTGAGAACCGGGCCGAGACCGAAGGCCATGGCGGCCGAATTCCACATTTCGATGCAGGCGGCGTTGAGTGCATGCGGCAGGTCCTGGCCGCCCCATTGCGTAGGCGCGGCGAGCGCGTTCCAGCCGGCCTGCGCCCAGGCGCGGTAGGCTTCCTTCCACCCCGGTGCGGTGGTGACCACGCCATCCTTGAACCGCGTGCCATTGCGGTCGCCGATCGCATTGAGGGGGCTGAGAATATCGTCGGCGAACTTGCCCGCTTCCGCGAGCACTGCCTCGACCACGTCATCGGCAAGGTCGCCATAAAGTCCTTCGGCCAAGGCCGGGCCGAAACCAGCCGCGTTCCTGAGCGCAAAGACGATATCGGCGACCGGCGCCCGGTAGGTCATCGTCGGCTCTCCGGGTGAGAACGCGTTTGCCCCAGCGCGGACGGCCTCCAACTGCTTCGGCGTCCGCGCACTGCGGTTGGGGCGCTCAACGCGCGACGGGGCCAGGTGAGCCGTCAAGGGTTAATCTATCCGCGGCGATCCTTCGGTCAACCGGACGAACTTGCCGCCGCCACTAGCCGTTGATTGGCGCAATTGCGGCCGCTATGGTCCGCGCGCCGCGGCGGCGAAAAACGCCGCCTGATGGGGCGTAGCCAAGTGGTAAGGCAGCGGATTTTGATTCCGCCATTCGGAGGTTCGAGTCCTCCCGCCCCAGCCAGCTAAACATTTGAGACTGTTACAGTTCGCTCGATCAAAATGTCTCGGCCTATTCTTGGGTAGACACTTTCTTGGATAGGTTAGACACTTTTGTTCGGCGCCTGTTCATTTCGTATCGCTACCATGTAGCGACGATATACCATAGGACTGAAACGGAAAAGCGAAATCTCAACGGAGTAGGGAATTGACTCCCGCACAGTGCAGGATGGCACGTGCCGCGGTACAAATGGGCGTTCGCGAGCTAGCAGACGCGGCGAAAGTCTCGACGAACACCATCACGCGCTTTGAACGCGGCGAAGAACTCTTGCCTCGCACTCTCGATGCCATCCGCCGGGCGCTCGAAGATGCGGGCGTAAAATTTCTAAACGCGGGCAAAAGTGGCGGCGCAGGGGTGCGACTACGGGAGTAGCAAAATGCCACCCACCCATCCAACTTCCAGTGTGATCACGGAGCAGATTACGCGCGCCTTAGGTGAGGCTGTTATTCGGATATGGAGCAACTTGCCTCAAGAGGTGCAAAATCATCTGTTTCAGGAGGCGGTCACGTCGCAAGGCGAGTCCATACGATCACAGCTTGCGGTCTTCCTGCACGACAAGCATTCACGCACCGCGGACCCGTTAGGCGACCCTCGCCAAGCGACCGAACCGGATAGCCATGGCGGTTAGGGCGTTTGTTCAAGGACGTATGATGGTAACTAGGCAGCAACGTTTGGACGACTTCGATTCAGTTGGCGAACCGCCAGCCAGGGAACTGATGGAATTGCTTTGTGAAGATCACAATGGCACTTACGTGCTTCCTTTTCCGTGCCGTTGGATTGACGGCGCATGGCACAGCACTAGGTCCGACCATCAGATTGAAGCCAACGTCATTGGATGGCGAAGGCAGTGAAATATGGAGTGGGGTATTAACGGTCCCCCCTTGCGCCCAGACGTCTTTGGACGAGGCAAAAAGTCGTTCCACCAAACCCGTTGATACTGCTGTTGGAAGAGAACCGTTTGCTCCTTGAGCAGCACCAAGAGTGGACGGGCCAACTCTCTCAGCTTCTCCCAGTTGGGAAAGCCGTGCGACTAGGGGTACAAGTGTCAGGTAATGGATTCTTTCGGACGATGTTGCGGCTGCCTCTACACAATAGCCCGGCGTGTCGGCACTCGCTGGATTTCGCGCATGTCGCCATGGTGTACGGTGGCCACCTGACCATTGTCCCAGGCAATCGTGACCGCGTCCCAACTTATTTCGGTGATACGGCCGCTATCATCGGCATCGCCTTGCCAGTAAACGCGGCTGCCCTTCTTGAGACTCTTAGATTCCGCGACCGTCATGCTGCGCCTCCCATTGCCTGTCACCGCGTACATATTACATATTACGACAAGCAGCTTGTCGCTGTCCCCCTTTGTCCTATCGAGACGTCCACCGGCGCCGGGCGAATCAGACGCCGGACTCTGACGCTGCGGCCGTTGCGGTGGGTCAGTGCCGCTGTCATCTGCTCACCGCGTCCTGAATGCATCGAAAGGGAGCGCGGCCTCTGCCGGCTGCTCCGCAAAGCCGCCAATAGAGGCGCAGGTAATTGCGTGCCATCACGTCCGCGGTGAACCGCTCCTGGAACACCTTGCGCACTATCTGGCGGTCAAGTTGATCAAGCTTAAGGACCGCTCGTACAGCTTCGTCTTCGGTATCCACAATGAACCCGGTTTTCCCGTTCTCGATGATCTCGGAGACGGACCCGCAGCGCCACGCGATCACAGGCGTTCCACAAGCCATGGCTTCGATCAGCACCAGACCAAACGGCTCGGGCCAATCGATCGGGAACAGGAGAGCGTTGGCATTTCCAAGGAAAGCGGACTTTTCGCTGTCACCGATCTCCCCGATGAATTCAATAAGAGGATCGGCCAATAGCGGCTTTATCTCGTCGCGAAAATAACCCACGTCCACCGCATCCACCTTTGCCGCAATCTTGAGGCGCATGCCCAGGCGCTTCGCGATGGAGATCGCCCGATCAGGACGCTTTTCGGGCGAGATGCGACCGAGGAAGGCGAGATAAGGATCGCTGGGCATCTTGTTGAACGAGTAAACGCCTTCAGCGAGGCCATGGTGAATAGTAGCCAACCAGTTCGCGCTTCTGAGTGGTTTGCGTTGATCATCCGATATCGAGACCAGGGGATAGTCGTGCCAACGAGAATAGACCTCAGGCAGATCCTTCAGATCGAGCCGACCGTGCAGCGTGGTCACGGTTCGCGCGGCCAAATCTTCGAAGAACGGAAAATGGATCAGATCGACGTGGAAATGCAGAAGATCGAATTCGTGCCGGCGCAAATGAAGTTCATGCAGCATGGACAGGTGAGCGGCCAAATCTGATTTCAGCGGAAACGGATCGAGCCGAATGGCTTGATCGCGTACCGGAATCAGCGTCGCTCGTGTATGGGCCTCCGCACTCGCGAATAGCGTGACATCGTGTCCAAGCTCTACGAGAGCGTTGGTCAGGTGCGCCACGATGCGTTCGGTGCCGCCATATAAGCTGGGCGGCACCGCCTCATACAGCGGCGCGATCTGTGCGATCTTCATAAGATGCCATCAATCCAATCAGCAGGCCGCCTTACTCCCATTGGGGTATCCCCGTCAGCACGTGTTGATCAGCACGCGGCACCCTAGGCGGCCAATTCGGGCGGCCTTTCGTTAGGTCGCAGCGCAACGATTATGGATTTAATGGGACCGCATTTTTCGCATCTTAGCGTGTGAACCTCGAACCCCGCGTGTCTGGGGTGAGGCTCGACAAGAGCAAGGGTTATTACTTCGCCGCAATGAGGACACTCCCCTCCGAACGCGGCTTTGAACCTCCAATGTTGAACCGACATGTGTTTTCCTTCCGCCGACATGCTTTGGCGCGCGGACAAAGGAACGATGCAAAAATCGCCCTCAATGGCGGTTATCTCACTTGAGCGCGGCTGACTTCGGTGCAAGCAACAGCGTGTAACACGCGTCTACAAGGGCGGAACTCGGGTACGATTCACCCGGAACGGTCACGAACTCCTTGGGGAATTCGTCCCGGCGTTTCCACGAGTCTACCTTCGAAAGCGCGACTTTCTTCGCCTCGAAGTCAGGCAGCGCGCGGAATTTGTCGGCGCACACGGGTGCCAGCGCCGCTATGACCGCCAGCTCTGACC